>JAABUK010001040.1_pt1 | contig 54977 bp, 54 predicted proteins | sample 5559141 | NCBI WGS metagenome assembly JAABUK01 (sample SAMN10711869, study PRJNA513367) | rock metagenome | isolation source: Antarctica rocks | place: Antarctica: Victoria Land, Pudding Butte nord | collected 2016-01-03 | reverse complement strand
ACGGGATGTAATTGGCAGCATCGCTAGATAACTGGCATCCGTGTAATTAGCTACTTAATATTACTCCAGCCGAGCCGAGAGAACAATAACATGATCCAGGCGATTCTTAACCATCTCCTTTCTCTTACAATCAATAATTGGCCTGAGGTGGAGGGGGGGGCCAGGACGCATGTTGCCACAGCAAAAACCGAACAAACCTTTGCTCTAAATTACTGATGTCGTTTACGGCGTACACGGGACTGACTACTCATGCCAGCTTACAAAGTGTGACCGAGACTTTTCCAAACGGCGGCATCTGGATAAGTAGTCATAGCAGCTTATGAATGGGGGTTTGGGGGCTGGAAGAAGATTGATGTTGTAGTTTAGTTAGTTAGGGGATGGGGAGCTTCCACGAAGTGACACGTCTGATACTACTACTACTACTGCTACTACTACTACTACTACTACTACTACTACTGCAACGCCACGCGGAGCGCAGTGGTTTAGGAAATTCGATTTTACATTGTTTTGTATTGCTTAATTATGCTAGTTTTCTAACCAACTTGATCAGAGTCATTTGTAAAATGTCTTTCATACCTGACTTCTTGCCCTGCCGGAAGAGACGAGTCTGATCTGTTTTGACGAAGCTCCTTCCTGCCTACTACGGCTGTTGTGGGCACTCTGGCCCGAGGCCTGTTCATTGGCCTGGCCACATCTTACCATCCTGTCGAGCACGCTCTCTCTCTCTCTCGGTCGTTCTTTTCCTGCCTCTGAGTCACATCTGCATTGCCGGGCGCCGGCCGCCACATCCCGCTCTGTTTGATGGTCGACGCCCCTCGCCGCTGCCACGCTCTTCCTTCGAGCAGTCGGTCTCCTCAGGCCACCTCTGTCGATGGAGCTGTCAACGGGTTGGGATCCTTGGTGGCATTCCTGTGGGGCTGCAAATGCCTCTTCGGTGTCTGTAGCGCGAAGATGTTTGAGGGCTGCATGTAAGCGTCAAATGGCATGCACATGTTCCCTGACGCCATTCAATTGCAACGACAATTGAAAACAACAGCTCGGCGCCCTTTACAGGCCTTCCACCGTACTACTACCTCCTCCGCCGCTCTCACTGAGCACCTGCGTCGCCACCACGGTGCCTGCCGCATCGACGTAGATGGCGCTGATCACGCTGAGACCACCGAAGGGTGTGTATACATATTCCAGCTCGGTCACAGGCTGGCTGTTCTTGACCGCGGTCTGATTGTACCCGTTTGAGGTCATGTCCGTCTTGTAGGAGCCGACGACTTGCTGGTTGTAGGTATGGCCGTTATTGTCCAGAGACTGGTCTACGATGCTGCCATCTTGCTCGAGGATGCGGTTGGTATGTGTGTTCCCGCTGTAGTCGTTGATGGAGTAGAGAATGTTGTTGGCTAGCTCGAACGAACGTGGTGACACTGGGCTGGCCGATGGTGTGCCCCCAGTGATACCGCCCACCGTACTGTTGACAAATTTGCCAACATCTTGGCCGAGCGTTGCGATGACCGGGTTCAGGTCAATTGAGTTCAGCGCATCGTTGATCATCAGCACGAGGTTTTCCAGTCGAGCTTCCAGCAGAACTTTGGCGGTTACATTGAAGATCTTGAGTGACACGCGGTCGATAGAGATATCTACACCGGCGTTGAACTGCAATAATGATAGTACCTGTGCATCCAAGTTGATCTTCGCGGTGAGGTTGGATACGAAGATATCAAGCTCGCCCACGTAGACAGAGGCATTGAGATAGACGTCAGGCGCGGGGATGGAGGTGGATACATTAGCGGGGGTCGAGGCAGTGTCGTAAACCACCGAGTTTGGGTCGCCCTCAACGGAGAGAGAGTAGCCGGTATAACCGGAGCTTGCAGAGGACTGTGCGCGGGTGAAGGTGGTACCTAAGAGGCAGCAGACCCCAAGGCTGTGGTAAAGGTATTGCATCATGGTGGTGTAGATACCGAAAGGACGGAGCCGGTACGACGAGAGAAGTAGAGAGGGAAGTGCGCGACTTTTCCACAGAGAGGTGATGTTTATGGACGATGAAGCCAGCAGGAGTACCTACAGGAGTGACAGTTCAGGATGATATATTCCACGCGATTCCTGACACGTGGGGAGAGTTCGTCCGCATCAAACTTGATCTCATCCCTGAAGTCCCATGGCTATTGTTTAGCGAATCCATGGGAAATTGCTGCAAGAATTGGAGTAAATTGCGATGTCGTCTGGCACATCTTAAGCCGTAAATGGCAGCCCCCGCAGGCCCACCCGGAGCATGATCAATAGGTACCGGCTCGGTTAGCCTAGCACCGATGAGGGAGTCAAAAAGGCTTAAACCAGCCTTAAACCAACCTTAAACCAATCTCAAACCAACCTTAACCCAACCTCTACTCCGCTAATTGGATGATGGATGATGCCTGGGGAAATAGGGGGGAGGAGATTGGCATCTGGCCGGTCCCCATGTCATCCTGCGCCAGATGTACGAGTCCACCAGACTCGGAATTTGATATGTGAGACCAGTTGCCCATGTTGGAGAGCAACGTCTGAGACCGTATCGGAGGTCGTATCGCTCTTTCTCACCTTCCTGTCGCTCCTCTCTTTAGCGCAGTCATGCTGTCTCTTCTGAACCTCCGCGCCCTCTTCGCCTGCTTCATTCTCTTCACCTTGATACCGCAGGGCCTATCTCAGTCCTCCTCGGTCAGATCCGCCGCCGCCCCTCCTAACCCCCGCGCTTCCTCTACCGCGCGAACCACCTCATCCCCAGTCGCTCCGTCTACCGGTGCCTCTGGAACATCTTCGATCCAGACCGCCTCCACTACCTCTTCCGCCGCTTCCAATGCAGCGCCTCCCGACGTGCTGCTGAATGTGCCTCAGCTGTCCGTCGGCCGCATTGAGCTGGACGTGGACAACCTGAAAGCCGACATCAATCTCAATGCAAACGTCGCCAGCCTGGTATCTATCAATGCCGGCGTCGCCCTCTCTATCCAGAAGGTCAATCTCACGATCGTCGACCTTCAAGCCGAACTCGAGCTCATCGTCCGCCTCGGCCACCTCGTCGACATCGTCAACCGTGTCTTCTCCTCGCTCGACCTCAACCCCTTGCTGATCAACACTCTGAACAATGTGACCAGCGCATTGCAGCCGGTAATAGGTGCCGTCGACGGGTTGCTAGGCTCCATCACACAAGGCGGGACTCAGCTATCATTCCTGGTGGACAACCTCGGGAATATCGTGCAGCAGGTGGTGGGCGCCAATGGCAGTCCGGCCAGCAACATCGTCGGCCACTATTTGACCAACATGACGGCCACGGGCGCGACCCAGACCCTCCAGAACGGTCTTCTTCAGAAAACATACTCATATTCGCCGCTGAACGCACTAGTCAACATCGTATTCAACACCGCAGGACAGGTTGTCCAGGCCACAGTGGCCAAGGCAGGTGCAGGCAGCGCTGGCACTGGCGCTTCATCTACCAGCTCTGCAGCAGCGTCTGCTAGTAGTGTGGTGAGAAGATAGCGTCAGTAAGGTCATTGCATCTCAGCAGCGGCTACTCAGCTTGTGCAAGGGTCAGGGAGACAGCCTCCATAGACTAAATTACCATCGTATTCCCCGTATTTTTTTTGGCTAACCAAAGCTATCCACTTTGTAATTGTCTTTAGCACAGGAGGAGCTGCCATGGTGACAAGACCGATCACGACAAGACATGCTCTCCGTCATCGACATCCAGAATAGACGGCTCCAAGTGAGGGAACGAAATTGAGTTGCACTGCGTTTGGGCATAGTCTGGGCTTTACCACTGCACCTGCCAATCAACCTTATGTGTCATATGATTTAGTGCTCAACCAGCTGCGAGACAAAGTGCGTCAACCTCAGCGAATTGCAAGTATTACTGCTCAATGCGCAAACACTGTGTGTCAGATGTTGAATCAATTGTTGATAAGCCACATGGGTAGAAGTCTTGGCGCGCAGACTTTTAGTCTCTATCAAATCATCGACCTTGATCAATCGATCAATCAATGAGCCGGTCAATCAACATTGATCTGCGTCAATCGCTTGCTTTCTACTTGTCTTCAGTGCCTACCGTGAATGCTTCCACTATGCAAAAATCGCTTGCCAAAGCATCTGCACATTTCAAGGAGCAATTCTCGTCTTAGACTAGTGCCTGTCGCCCACCTCAGGACCCGGCACGGTCCATCACGTAAGGCTTTGCCGATTGAGGCATTCGTCAGGTCCGAAAGTGTCAAGCCTTACGAGCCCACCGCAGAGAATCACCTCGGAGCTTTGTCGCCGCTTACACGCAATCTGAAGGTCCCTAACAAGACCAAAAGTTGGGTCATGATTCCGACTTATAGGCATCATGATGGTAGAGTCTTCGATCATCTTTCGGACTTGCTGAAAGATGGGGATGTGTCCGGGACAACTCTGTGGCATTTTGTCAGAAAGAGCTGTCATCCGTGGCACGTTAGACCCGGAAAGTCCTTGACTGAATTACATAATGCACTCCTCGCTCAAGTGTTACGTAGAGTTCTGGATGAATGGGTTACCGAAGGGACTAACTCAGGAAGCATCCATATCACTTCTGTTCTTTCGATTTACATTGCGCGCAAGTTTATGAGACGGATAGATTGGATCGATTGCCTTGGCATCCTAGCAAAAACTGCTTACCAGAAAATCAAACTCCACAGTGGCCAACCTCTTGAGGATGCTCTGGGTGCGAGAATCAATGACGCTATCCATCTTCGAACATTATGCAAGGCTTGGAGGATGTTCCTGGTGCAAGAGGGCCGTATCACCTCCAAGTCGATGACTCGGGCCAGCACATATGAGAACTTGTGGCCAGAATTGCGAGACTCACAGGCTTCAACGCCAAATACGAAAAAGGGAACAGACTTTATCAGGCATTTCCTCAATGTCACAATCAGACAGGACAGCTCTGGGGATCCATACATGGATCGCCATCTCGCGTACGCCTCCATACTCACCCTAGTCGCGTTTTACAGCAGTATGAGAACATTTCTTGCTGAAAAAGCCGATGCTCTAAGAGACCCCGGGTACAAATGTGGCCAAGGCAACAGTTCTGTCAGTGGAAGGGGAGACCCTTCAAACACGCAACCTAATTGGCATTCCGGCACTGGACAGAGCACTTATTGGGCGCCCGAAATCGGCCTCCTATCTGTCAGCGAAGCTTCGATATTATATATTATCGCGCAAGCAGCTCAAGAGGCCAAATTGAACCTCACCTTGCTCAGGATTACATTGGGGCAAATGTCTCTTCCTGAAAGCGACACTCAGGAGATTGCAGAAATATATCAAGGCTTCAGACTTGCCGTTCCCGCCCTTGTGGCGAAGTTTCAGGATTTCACGTATGACACGAAGGTCTCTAAAGTGGGACTATTAAGACGATACCCTCTCAAAGCCTATCTGCTGAAAGCGAAAGCGTCTAATGATTCTCAGGCCCTTGAGCACGCTAGCGCCATTGCAGACGGCCATGGAGCAACAACGAATTCACCGGGCGATACGCTAGCCCTTGTCGAGGCATTCCTTCAGATCGATTGTCCCAGAAAAGCACTTCATCATTGGAACACGTTGGCTCAGCGTGGCGATCTTAGAGGGCAGGCTTGGAAAATCTGGCTGGATTACGCTTTCCAGAAGAAAGACTACGTTGCTTTCGAAACCTTATGGGACAAGCTTCGGACTCTACACATACCACCCACGTCGAAGATGTGGTACCAGCGACTTTTCTTACTTCATCAGCGTAATACACCACTGGCCTGGGCACGATTCTGCATGTTGGTTCGCTTCTCAGGCAAGAACTCTAAATTAGGAGGAGTACACGTACCGAGAATTGCTCCATCAGGTGTCGATATTGACCTATTCCACCTGATGATTGAGGCCTATTTAGACCAGGAGACATTCAAAGGCACAGCCGTTGCGAAAGCAAAAGAAACTTTGGAGCTTTTGAGGAAGCAAAAAGGGCTTGAGGCTACAAGAACGACCTATTTATTGTTTATCGAAGATTGTTTGAAAAGAGGCACTCGTCAGTCGGCCATCAAATGGTTTAATAAGGGGCATTCCTCGCAGATCAAATTCTTGCCGAGTGATTATGCCCTTCTTCTCGAATACGATCTAGCCACGCATAAGGAAGGTAAACCGTCGCCATTATCTGACTTTACCGCTGATATTCGCCTCTGTTTTAATGCTATCTCCGACACGATACGCCTTGTCCGTGGTCCTCGGCGATCTACCTTGTCAAAGTACCAGACTCTGCCATCTTCTGCAAACATCGAAGCCATACTCAGAAGCTTGCCCCCGGTTGATAATGTGAATGATGACCCAGAAGATCCGAAAATTAAAGAAATCCAATCTTTGTACGCCCACCTGATGCACCGCTTGGCTCAAAATTTTGCAGAGCAACCTCCAGACCGAGCAAAGACGGCTCGTTTGCGGCTTCTGCTCCTTCTTTGGGACCATTGCATAATTACAGGCATCCCACCAAATACGGAAATGGAGTCAATTCTCTGCTCCATCGTGACCAGCATTCATCCTGGGTTACAGGAAAAGCTGATGAGGGGTACACTGTTCCAGAACTACGACGTCAAAGATCCTATCTCTTTTCATAGCTACCGGTTCCTACGATTGATTGGTCCCCAGTGGTTCTCAGATCGAATCACATCCATTCCGCCAGGTCCAATCAAGTCTCAGCTGGCCAAGCTTCCGTGGAATGGATATGATGCCGTGACCGACGAAGCTTTGGTTGATGCGGGAATTGCTTCGCAGGAGGATCGGCGAAAAGTGTCCGATGAAATCATGACGTGGAAGAATGAGGCGGTTACGAAGCGGGCAGAGGCTGCGAAGAAGAAGAAAGATAGGCAGAAACAAATCTCGGAGAGAGAGAGCCAACTTAAGGAGGAAGCGCAGAACTATAACGATATCGTCCGAGAACTCCGGTGTCTAGAGAGGCAGCAGACAGCCCAGATTCGAAGTCAAGAGCGGAAAGTAACAATGTTATTACAGCAGTTCAGAGTGGCTCGCACTAGGATGATGGTGGAAAGACGTGCGGTCTTTAGAGCATTACGCTTGAGACCCAACAACGCTTCCGAATTAGGCGTTACCACCTCGGCAAAGCCGCGTCCTCAAACCCAGCGATTTTTACGGCCGTCCAAGTTTCTGCAAACTGATCAGGAGGCAGTCCGAGATCGGACTTCCAGTAACAGACGTCGCAGGAGCGCACGGATAAGTGTCTGGGTAAGAATGGCGAACAGACTTCCGATGGTTCCAGCACGTGACTCGCTTCGCGGCCGAATTTGGCGCAACGTCGCGGGCAAAAAGTCGAGAGACATCGCATTGGCAGCTTCAGATTCGTGATAGATTAGCTTAGCGAGCGAAAAAGGACATGGAATGTCTTGACAATGATCAGAAACGACCGCATCAATTTCACCATTGCAAGTCAATCTCTCACACTCAAGCCTCAACGACGCCGCCATAACTACCACACCACCATCTCCCAACCATCAGCCTACTCAAACTGGACCGTCGCATCCAGCGCCCCTTCCAACCTCTGTACCACACTAGCTTCCTCCCAAATCTCCGTATACCCCTCCACATACTTCCTCCCATACTCCGCCGCAAAGTTATCCACCGTCGCATCCGGCTTCCTCCGACAAAGCCCACACATAATCTCCCTCAACTCCTCCTTGAACCCCACCCTCGGATACGCCCGGATCACCGCCGTAAACTCCTCCGGAGTGATCAGTTGCGCTGTCCCGGGGTCCTGAGTCGACGGGAGATTGAAACTCGGACCCACGAAATCGGCTTGGATACCCATCGCCGTCAGCACAGCAAGAGGCTCGGCATGTATGGCGATGCTGGGCGTCGTATGCAATGCTATGGCATACCAAAGCGATTGGAGCTTTCCTTCCTCCCACCCACTCCCACCCTCCTTAGCAACACGATCCCTCACAAACTCCCTAGCATCATTCGCCCCATCGACTTCAAACCTCTTATCCTCGGACACCAACTCCGGCGACTGCGACCACCCCAGATCGTGCAGCAGAGTTGCGAGGACGAGCGTCTCCGCGTCGACGGTGCGAGTGAATGGAGGGAGCCTTTTGAGGAGGATCAGTGCGAAGAAGGCGCTTCGGATCGTGTGGTTCGCGACGGCCGGGGTGGTATGCAAGTGGATGTAGGTGTATGCGGAGCGGACTATGGTCGTGGAGGGGAGGAGGGTGGATGCTAGGGCGTGGGTGGGGAACGGGGGAGGGGAGGCGGTGGCCATGACTTGGTTGATCGTAGGATGAATGGATTGCGTCGGACGTTGATACAATGTCAAAGAAACGGCGGACCTCGCAACATTATTGAAGGATATGTCGCTTTCTTATACTTCACTCGCTCAATTCCAAGCACGTCATCAAACGAATGAGCTGAGCACTTTCAGCTTCAACAACCCACTCACCATGCATTACTGGTCATATTGAGCAAGTTTAGGGGAATCCTTCTTGCTGAGTAAGCAATCATCTCCACATCTGCTCGTTGTATTCAGTGAGTCAGCTCCCGCCGCTTTGCTCAGGCGCTACTCACTCTCCGCCCACCAGCTCACCCACTACACAGGCGATGTTCATCCTGCTCAGGCACTCGACAGACGGACCTGGAGTGCTATCCTAGGCGAGAGGGAGACGGCAGAGACGCAGCACCCTCACCGGGCAGTGCTCAGCAACCAGCCCCGGCGAAAGGGCTGCGTGAAGTGCTGACTGGTTGGAGCTCCTAAGCACTGTGCGACCAGTCCGCATGACAAGGATGCCGAAGGTCGAGCTGATTGGAGGTACGTGCAGGTGCCTTTTCCTAACGCCGGTCAGACCCTCCACGGCACATCACCGTGAGTATGCAGATTACCCAAAAGGGTTGAAAGTGCATGGTTGATGCCTCGCCCTTTGCGCGTCACGCGCCGATCCACTGCAAGCCGGGACAAATCCCAGGCGATGAAGAAGAGAACTCCGTAGCCCAGTCTACCAGATTGAAGACTCGACCAACCAGTGCCAAGATCGCGTGGAATCGATCAATTCATTGAGGACGATCGAAGTTGCCGGTGCATAATGCCCTGAAACTCGGAAGCGAGTGCTTCGCAGGGAGGCTGTATTGAGCAAAGCACGTGACTGGCATTGGTCGTGAGGCTGTGTAGGCAGCAATTTTCCAATAAATTCCTACCATCCAACGCAATACCTGCTCCTTGCTGTCCATCAAGTCTTCTCGGCGAAGACAAGCTCCTAATACCAGCATTAGCGATGCCGTCTGAACTTCACAGCCTACTTAGGGGAGGCAGCCTCGCAATGCCAACAAGTCTCCCCATCGATGAGGCAGTCATGCAAGGTCCTCGAGGATATGTCGAAGGCTTTGCGCCTCAGACTGACTAGTTCCTAGTCTTGCCAGCGACATTCACCTTGCTGTGCGCAGAACCGTTCGCGAAATCCGATTTCTCAATCACGGGCTGCCTACATGGCCAGATGGCTGATAGTTTGCCGAAGAAGTACTTCGTCAAGGCATGTAGAGCCCAGGGCCGTCCACCGCAGACCCAGGCGTCATCGGGAAGCGGCCTAACGATGCTGCACAGTGCGCAAGCGGCGACGATGGCAAGATGATGCTCCAGGGAGAATACACGTCCCTCCGTACCATCGACGCAGCCTGCCCCAGCCTGGTACCCAGCGTTCTCGGCTGGGGGGAGTTTCGAAGCAGCCCAGCGGATGGTCAGGTCTACTTCCTCGTCGAGGACTTCCTGCAACTGGAGCAGACGGCGCCGGACCCGGACGAATTCGCCGCCCGCATCGCCGGGATGCATCGCGACGGCCGGTCGCCCAGTGGTGTCAGGTTCGGGTTGCCAGTGACGACCTGCGATGGCCCGCTCCTGCTCCCGCTCCCCGTGGCGTGGCATGACAGCTGGGCGAAGTTCTATGCGGAGCTCCTGCGCAGCCGGGTGCGTATGGACGCTGAGGGGTGCGGTCCGTGGCCGGAGTTGGAGACGGCGGCGGAGCAGGTCGCGTCCCAAGATCGTGCCCCGGCTGCTGGACTCACTGGTGTGGCAGGGCAAGCCGATCGAGCCTGGTCTGATCCATGGCGACCTGTGGGACGCCAATGTCGGGACCCTCGAGATGGGAAAGACCATGGTCTACGACGCCGGCTCGTATTACGCGCACAACGGAGATGGCGACTGCGATCGGGCGCGTCATCTATGCCGAGAAACTAGGCCAGAGCTTTTATAGAGACGCCTATTTAAGACAGTATCCCCCTGCAAAACCCGTAGACGAATGTAATAATTGTAATAGGCTGTCCAGCCTCAAATTGCAACCTAACCTGGTCCGCTACAGATCCAGGTATCATCACGAGGAAAATGTAGGTCCCCATCCTCTCCTCCTGACGTGTCCTGGCTCCATGAACTAACTGACTTGCAATAGCGCATACAACGACATGTGCTATCTTTGCGAGAAGTACGCCCCTTTGGAAGGCATCGCCACGTACGATCCGGCGAATGATCCTACCGTCACCTAATTGAAAGGGTAGTTGGCAGTGGCTACTCCTACTCCGGCGAACGACTTCCGATCGAACTTAGTCGTGGTCTGCAAGTGCAACTTCGTTTTGCGAGCGACCTGGTCACCTTTCACTCCGATTCCATGTCATCATGCATTCTGTTCATGTGCATAATCTTTTCATTCCGGTCTAGTTGGAGATTTTGGATATCTGAGCGAGAATCTCTTTTGCTGCCTCATCTAAAATCTCGATCTGAGCACTGATGCCCAGATTTGTACTGGCGGTCTTGTTGGGTCCACCACCCTTAAGATTCTTGTGACCAAATGTCGAATCGAAAAGGTCTGACCAATACATCTTCACTCCTGACGTCCCAGTCCGTCCACTGCCGTGCTCTTTGTGAACCTTTCTGGTTCGTGCAGGTACTTATCATGCCACCATGTAAAAAATGCGACTGGACCCTCTGGCTCCTCGCCTCCGAAACAGATCTTGAAATGATTGGCGTCGTAGTTGGTGAACCGGCCCCTGCGAGCAAACTCGTTTCGCGTCATCAGCCATGTGAACTCGTCGTGCTGGTAGTGCGTCAAGGGAAATATCTCGGAGTCGAGACCCTGAAATGCAAGTTTCAACGAGGTTTCACCACCACCGCCCTCGGTGAAGATTTTTATCATCACAGTTCGAGCATCGTTGTGGTAGGTGCCTGTACACTCTGGGAGATCTCTATGGGTGGTTCCTGGGATCTGGTCCTTGAGGAGCTCGGACACCACTTTTGGATGCCACTTCAAAGCGGCCTCGGCGCTCTCTTTCGACAAGGCCACGAAATCATTGCTATCCGCCACGCCAAGGTACGTCTCCAGGTATAGCTGTCCGAGCCAATCTGCCGTGTCATTCAGCGCGAGGGAGTTCGTGAGTACAATGACGGCTCCCTTACGGGAAGGGACGAGGTTGACGGCGGCCAAATTCCCGGGCATGGACCCCTGGTGATAGAGAATCAATTCGGATGGGTGGCCGCGCGCGATTTCTGGTGCTGGCTTGGGGGATAAGAGGTCGGGATTCAGACCAATTGCGCCCATGGGCCCAGGGGTTTGCACTCGCGCCCATCCAAGTGCGTAGGAGGTTTCGTGCAGAGAGATCTGATTCATGGCGATCTTGGCAGAGAACAAAAAAGGAACCTGCTTCAAAGGAGAATTGGGCGTCGACGTTACTCGGTTTTCAAATTGATGTGCTCCGGCCTCGAGGAAGGCAGTGTAGAGCTGGACTAGGTCGCGGATGCAGCTGCGCATTGCGGACCCCGGCCCACCCACAGTATCGTCTCCCGAAAGCATTGGGACGACTTCTACCACCGTAGCGTCGTCGAGGGCTGCATACGCCTTGGCAACGTTGTCACCAGTATCAAAATATGCGTGCGTTCCGGTCCTTGTCATGCCCAGAGGCTGGTATATTCGAGAATGCACGATCCGCTCCCACGGCTCTTCTGTCGTCTTCTCGAGGATATGAGCAGCGACCTCGTAGCCGAGGTTGTTGTATAGATACTCATTCCTGAATGGCTTGACTTGCTTCAGGTCGTTGATGAAGTTCATGCTGTTTCTTTTGGAAATGAGCACGTTGTTCATGCTCCCGAGCCAGTAATTGGAGCTCTGCATTCCAGCTCTGTGCGAGAGGCAGTCCACTGGCGTCATATGATGATGGAGGATCTCGCTTCTTGTTCGAAAGTCAGGCAAAATGTCCTTTACGGGGGTGTCCCAGCTGAATTTGCCGTCTTCGACACAAAGACCGACGGCAGCAGAAACGACAGCCTTCGTAAGAGACGCGCACGGGAAGATGGTAGCGTCATTGACCGGGAGCTGCTGGTGCACGTTGTGGAAGCCAATGTACTCGCTATGGATCAGCTCGCCATTGTCAATGATTGCAATGGCTGCTCCGGGTGTTCCTCCTATGTTCATGAGCTGTCTGGCATGTGGTAGGACTGCTTCAAGTCTAGCTTTGACGGTGGTGGAAGTCTCCATGTTGGATGAGGCGGATAGGCGGAGTTCGAGGTGTTTCACTATTGGTAAATCAACTGAAAAGGCAACTTATGCTTGCTGAATGTCAGTTTCTCGAGCCGACGCCAATGGACTGAAGAAGGGAAACGTCGTGATCTTAAAATGCAAGACGATTCCAGTTTGTTGTCGGAATGTCCTCAATATGTTGTCGGAATCGTTGTGGCGAGGTACATAATTGTCGTAGTAGCACTGGCTACTGCGATTTCGCTTTTAGCCCAGCAGATTAGCTCCATCAGGTTATGAGCCCTTAAGCGTCTTGATTACCGCGCGCACACAAAGTTAAGGACTAATCGAGCTGCTATGACTAATGGCCCGCACACGTTCCAAGTTCGAGCCTGGGAAAGCACCCCAAAGTCAATTTGTCCGTAATGGAGTTGAAGGCTTATTTATGCTTAGAGATAGTGCCTGATCCACACTGCCGAGCAATTATTCCACTCGCCTCATCGAGGGGGTGTGTTGTCGGAATCGTTGTGGCGAGGTACATAATTGTCGTAGTAGCACTGCCTACTGCGATTTCGCTTTTAGCCCAGCAGATTAGCTCCATCACTATCTTCAAGAGCAATTCTACATAGATTCCAACAGTTGATTCTGTCCACAGACAGTCAATCACAGACATTCCGAGCATTTATGGCCATTTGTCTGACAGCACCACACTCAGTCACACGAGGGATAGAACTTGATCGCCATCTTCAAAAACAAGAACTTGCGCGGATATCGAAGCGATCAGTCAGCGGGGTAACTAGTCAAAGTACTGGTCTCTGAAGAAGTCGATCAGGACTTCCAGTTCGCCGCGGGCGTAGAGGAGGAGTCATTTTATGTTTACCATGAGTTATCTGATATCTTTTCAGGAGCTTACGGCAAGTCCTTTACCAGAGGTCAATAGCCGATCCGCCCGGAGTATGTGACACACATTGTGGATTTTCACATACAAATTGGACGAGGACCTAGTAAAAACAGCGTCCTGAATTGTGCAGTATTCCTAAAATAAGGTCAAAAAGTACCAACGTTTTTGAACCTGGCCTGATTTGGACAGACGATCTGATATTCATGAGCCAACTATATCGACACCTCGCCTATCTGTGAAGTTTACCTTCTGATCTGGAGTCAGACGCGCTATCGTTGCGCCACGAGTCCCTACTCTTGTCAAACAAGGCGCTTATTTAGCTATATATCTTGTGTCAAATTGTAGGAGTGACGGATTCTTAGGGGGAAGATGTCCCATCAACGGCTCAAACCCTGTACCTAAGAGTGCTCTCAGGTAAATCTCCGAGCGAGTCTTGGGAGGCGCGCTAGCTTTCCCGGCCATCCCAATGGCTCAATTATTCAATGACAATCTTCTTCTTCTTCTTCTTCTTCTTCAAGAATTCATCACTACGACCAACCCAAGCCATCCATCAGCGTACGTCGCATTCCTCGCAAGCTCCTCCACGTGACTCCCCAGGGGCACCATAGCCCCATGTAGCACCGTCCGAGCAAGCACTGGTGTCCTGGAACTGGGGAATAGGCTTGGTATCAAGCCACGCAAAGCCGTTCCCAGTGTCTGCGGAGTCGCGCTAACTCTCCCCACCGAAGATGTTGAGCTGATGGTTGGTGGAATGTGTGCTTGCACGACTTTGATACTTGCTTTCTCCCCATGCGGACCCGAGGGGAGGTAGATCCGGACCGGGATGTTCCGGAAGGTCTGTGGGAGGAGGGAGTTGTAGATGCGTTTATACGTGCCAAGGTCATGAGATTGAACGGAGCTCCATAGAGCCTTTGAATCAGCAGCCGACAGGGACATGATTGGCTTGGCTGTTCCGGTGCGCAGGAAGTCGGCTTCCTTGACAGAGTTGATGAAGGCGTCGTGGAGGACGACTGGGTCTGCTGATATCAGATTGAGCCCTGATCCATTGTGGAAGTGCAGGGTCAGTTTGAAAGGCAAGGGAGACGGAGATTCTGAGGCGTAGGATAGGACGTAGATATCGTAGAGTAGCCCGACAGGAAGGTGCCATTTCAGAGGCACCGAGTCATAGGTGAAATAGCCGTCGTAGACTGGGGTCGTGGCGGGGTCGGCGACCAGCACGGGGCTGAAGAAAGCATGAAGCCTTGGGAGAAGCAGTGGTAGATAAGAGAGCCTGGGTACTGATATCTATGATATAGTAAGCTCATCCATGTTGAGAAATGTCCTGATTAAAGAAGGATTGCCAGAGAGGTTATCACGAGAATTGGTGCTCTGCCTGGCCGTGATTTCACGGATCAGTAACTTACCAGATAAGGATCAGATTCATCAAATATACGGCACTCTGCAGACGCCAGGCGGATTTCCAGCGGAAGACGGCCGTCCCACACTTTTTCTTGCAACGTGTTCATGGGCCGAGATCAGACTCCTGCATGATGACAGAGAGAGATGCGACGAGTTTGGTGTTGGCACTGAGACAGGAAGGGTGGACGACAAAGTAAGTACTTGGGTAAAATTGCTGCTGTCTGTTGTCAGTGAACTGAATCTCAGTTGTGTTGTGTCCGCCACGCGAGTCTTGGAACACGGGCCCACACCACAAATTGTATCACTGGCGTATGATTAATTACTAACGTGCCAGCTCGAACTGACCTCTTTACCTACTGGTACAAAGTCCTACCTGACATCCAGAAGGCTTTCTCACTATGCTGTCCCTGCATGGCCGACAAGGACACCTTCCTTTCCAGCAAATCGAGTGTGCTTACTAATCATGGTTAGCAGTTGCTGAATGGGACCCTTCCGATGGGTTGTGTCAAACATAAATACGTGGTTAGTGGCCAACTGTGGCCGCGGTCCTTTTGGTCTGACAGGTTGAAACCACCCACAAGTGCCTGCATGTGGATACAATCAACAATGAGCCCGGAGGAGACGGAAACCCCTCTCACAGGTCTACGATATTGTGTACTCGCCGATGCACGAAGGTAACTAACCAATCCCCTCGAAACACATCTGACACATGCGAACCAGAAGGTTGAGTCGGTATATGTCATAACCCCGGAGGCTCCGCATACTTGAGGCTCTGCGCGAAGCAGCAGAAAACCCGAGAAGGGCAGTGTTGGTCTCATCTGGCCCTTACACAAGAGAAAAAAAGGTGTTCACGAGCCCTTCTAGACGGTGATACGCAGAAGGATTTTCGATTATGGAAGAATTTTTTGAGGAAGGTAGAACTTTCTAGATGCAGACTATTTCCCTGTGCACCTACATCTATAAATCGAGGAGCAAGGATGAGATTCCTCCCCAAGCGCCGTTTCTCTCTCCGGATCTTCACAGTTTGGTTCACGCACGATGGCTGTCTTCTGGAACAGGTTCGAGCGGTAGGAGGGAAAACAGAACCCGGGGGCAATAATAGCGCATATTGCTGTGAAAGCAGGGTTGAACATTTCTGGAAGCGGTGGTCGCTTTCGATATCCTGATCGAGTGTACTGATTTTCCTCAGCGCGTGGCACAGCAATTGAAACTCCAAGGCACTGCGATATCTCGAATGTGCCATGAACGGCGGGCGTCGAGCTTGTGTCAAACAAACACGTGGATAGCCAACCCTTATCAAGGTATCGTCCAGCACCTGGGGTAGAATCGTTGCTGACTGCGTTGGACTTTCCTTGGAAGCCCCGTTGTGTCTCCCGGGAGCATCTTCACACGGGTTTTGTGTAACGCGTTCGTGTAACACATTCTAAGCCCACTGTCGTTGCCATGAGGCGGAAAAGCCCCTCCAAGCGACATTGTAGATTAATGGGGAAGGGGCAATCCGTCGCGTCTAGAGAACAAATCATGTCCTGGTTGTCGAACAAGAGAGATACGTGCCCTCACACAAGGCAGAGTGGTGTGCATGCATATCATCACACCACAGCTGAAGACAAATAGGAATCCTTCTCGGTAAGATAGAGGAGCAGTCTTAAGTCATGGAGATTTCTCCGATCTTGGCAGAGATATTTCCACGGGATGGCCGTTCTGTCCGCAAGTTTCAGCCACATGCCTGCCAAAAATGAACATTGCTTATCCGGGCTTCTAACAACGTTCGGGAACCGCTCGCATAAGCATGTATTGAATGATTTGCAATCTTGTGCAGACAAACCATGGCGTGCTGATACCTGCAGGACTAGGCGTCTCGATCCCGAAGTCTTGTCGCATACGGCATCGCCGACCCCAAAACACTCGGAAGATGACGCAGAATCCATAAAGAGTTTGATCCTGCGCAATCATAGTCACTCCTCGAAGCAAAAATTAGATGAGAACCTGTATGACCTTCAGATAGCATTTGTAAGGACCGCGCGGCGGGCTTTCTTCGCGCCTCGTTGGTTCAGTTCAGGGAGAAATCACCTGCAAAAATCCTCATGGGTACCCATAGCTGAGAGGGTAGCTTTTCAAGGGGTTAGTTTTCATAATGGGGGTTGTACTGTTGTCAGGTTATACAAGATCCTTCACTGGAACCACTGACAAGTACCTCTGACAACCTCAAGGACATACTGCAGCTTCTTGTGTTCGCAGTCAGCAGACCTCTCTATACACCAGTGTATCGCCTATTCCTGCCAACGAAGATCATTGTTCGTTGTATCGAGCAATTACTCCCTGCCGAGAAAGTGCTCGATCCGGTCCCCAATTCGAGCATGGCGCGCATTAAAGCCAAAGAGAATGAAAGATGTTCTCCCTGAACGAGCAGTAAAGCAGCCAGAAAATGCTGACATAGGTCAGCAGTGAAAATTGTCATGGACTGAAACTCAGTCAATAAAACCTCGCGCGCATGCCGAAGGGCCCGTCAATGCTGGATATTTGTGAGTCTTGCCCCTCCGACGAAGCGTTCGATGCACGATTTGTGGCCGCACAGCAGAATGACGATCGAGAATCGTTCCAGAAGAATAGCACCTTGAGAAAAGAGAAAGAGCTTGCGTTGCTTGAGAAAATGATCAAGGCAACGAGCGGCAATACACGAAAGGAATGTGTGTGGTGTCACACAATCGTCAGCGCTGAAGCATCTGTGGCATTGCGCTGTGCAGCAGGCGGGCGAACCATGGTGGATAAGGCAGACAGAAACGAAGCCCTCACATGGAGATATGTGAGGTGAATAGGCCTCAAGATGGTCCAATGATTTGGATGGGCGAGGAACAGTCTACGCGAGGATGTCAAGGGAAGCTGTTTGTGGTATCGGACATTAATCATTGATTGCTTGCTCCTAGGGATCCATAGGCAGGCATGCCGAGATTGAGTACAACATAAATCCACAATGGCTTTGCAACGGGACATCTTTCGGGATCCTCAAAATGGAAAATTCAGGTATACTCGTAAAATTATCAGTGGCGACCACCATTGCGAATGCGCAGGATTTCAGAGAGAAACGACGACCGAGAGAAAGAAATTGTGTAAGAAGAACGAATTCGTGTTTCCCGGACACGACTCCATCATGAAATATAGAACCTTAGGTGAGGTATAGACAGGTAGTAGAGATAGCTAGTTCAGATGGGTAATCCTGTCCAGCGGCGATCCTGGACACAGTTCGCGGTTTGGACATATAGCCGATCTAAATGTCCCATTGCTGCAGCATCCTTGAGGATTCTTGCAACTTGCGTGCCAGCGGAGACAAACTGCAATATGCTACGGTCATCCTTGAGCGGTCTGCCCTGATGTGTAGCTGGATACGGAACCTCAAGGGAGTTCTCCAGAACAGTCACTAGATGTTTGATCTGGTTGTCATGAAGGACCCGGGCTGGGATGCGCCGCTTGGTGGCCAGCCGTTTGAGTAGGTAGACCCACTCCGTCCATTCCCGGTCATGTGGCGTGATGACAAGACGTTTGTCCGGCTCGACTGGAATGGGAAATTGATATCTGGCAACAAAATCGAAAGCACACTTGCACAAGACTTCATTAAGTCTGCCAAAGATGTCACCCTGTTCTTCAGAGCTTAGGGACACGGGCAGTTCTGGAAAGGGTTGCTCTTTTGAAGCAATGCTCCTAGGAGACGGAAGCTTCAAGAGCTGATGAAGGCCATCAAACTCGTCACGATTCGAGGATTTCCTTTGAGGCCGCACGTAAGCTTCTGGTGTTTGTGCTTCAGTGTGGCCGTCTGGTAACTTTGTTGTGATATGTCCACCAGTTTCTGGAGAAAGGATAGAGGACGTGGTCCAGGCAGAGGGCTGTGCCTGAACTCCAGACGGCATACTCCACGGATCCTGATACAAAAGTGGCATCTGTGCTGGCGATATCCTAATGGAAGTAGGAGAAGAGATTCCACTCGTAGGAAAAGAACTGTATTGCAAAGAGGACGAGACAGGAACATGCGGCGAGAACGAACTGGGATCAGCTCTTTGAGATGGTAAGTCTCCCGGATGGCTTCCAGGAATTGGGATCGATGAAAGGGTTGGAGCGCGGCAGCACGGTGTAGCAGGCTCGGCCAAGGTGCTGACGAATGAATTAGAAGAGGGTAGTCACGTATCAACAGCCCGAGGAGAATGGCACCTCAAATAGCCGCTGAGTATCGTGTCATGGGATGCAGAGTATTTGTCCATGGCAAGTCTCTCCTTCTCAATGAACAGAGAGCTGCTTCATGTCGCACAGAGCTCATTATCTGTGCAAGAGATAGCAAAAGGGCGTACTTACCGCTGATCAAGGGCCTGACCTGGAGAAGAATGTCCGTTTGACGAAGCTTTCGGTCCTCGTTGCAATGACATCTGGTTAAATCGTACGAAGAACTGACTTAGGCAGAGGTTCTTATAATTTGCGAATAGGACGAAGGTGAGAGCAGCGTCTCATGTTAAGAACTTCGCGGCATAAGAAGAGATGACGTCTGTGGGATCCATTTAGACTGGCTTTAGACATTTTAAAGTTCCAATTCGATGGACCTGGACCAGTAGACGATAAGGAAACTCGGCTTAGAGGGCCCCTGTTGGAAGCTTGGACTTCGTGACAGCCAGTGAGCGCAGCAGCCCGAACGGACTGCGCACAGCACCCCACCCAAGTTCACTTGCCAGCACAATATGAGAGAGCCGTGGTCCGGAAGAGCACTAAAGGCCCACAGTGCAATGGGGCGTGAGAGAGGGGATGGCGAAGGCTGTCTGAAGCCGAAGGAATATTCTGGTCAAGGACAACGTTACAAGCTAACGCTGTAACATGATCTCATCCGATGCATCTGGGAGTCGCAAGGCTCGGAGAAGTATCTTTGCGACCAGAATTTCTAAGCTGTAAGCGCTGAGATCATGGTATAATGCTGACCATTGATGCCCAATTGATGCAACGAAGCGCTGAAACTGCGAAGATCGCCACTTTCATCTTCAGAAATAGAGAGTACCAATGTTCGTCAGCGAGCTTCTTCGGCAGATCAACACTCGGCTCAGACATACCACCATGATAGTAGGATCAGCGATCAAGTGCCCCACATTCGAGCAATATCTTCCACATCTGACACGTCTTATACTGCTTGAGAAAATGTACAAAGTTTTCGATTGCAAAGAGGCAGTCTATCTGCCACATACCAGATTATGAGGTATCAATTTGTGCTTGGCTCGGGGACTGGGTGAATTCGCCAGGACGGTCGACCTTCCTCAGTCTGGCTGTTGCTGCGTGATCGATGCCGCGCAGGTGACATTGACGTTGAAGACTTGTATGATGGACGCAGATCTTCGCGTGGTTGGGCAGCAATATGTTTGCGCCCCAGGTTTAGTAGCCATATGGTCGATCGTTAAGATCGGCAGACAGGCATGAAAACTTGCACCGTCGCTCGGAGTTGACGCTCCGTGGCTTGCCAAGAGCTCGAGCTCTCAAGCGCCTTGGCATATCATCAATGTTCCGAGTTGGGAGCGTAGGGGAAAATACACCCCAAGCTGAACCGCCGCATGGCCGCCCAGCGGAAACTCCAATGATATGGTCGTGCGGCATGACTACATTCCGGCGATTCCAACAGCATTTGACGCCTTGATATGTCAGAAGAACGAGTCTTGTTCCGACTGCGGTGTGATGTGGTTCCATTATCCAAACGCTCATCATTGGACACGGATGATGTCCAGAGTGTGATTGAAATGCCACCTTCCTCTTCAAGGCTGCCAACAAGGCCGTATCTACTCGTGCGGAAGCCGAGACGCTTGTTAATGCCTTGAGGGAGGCTATGATTGGAAATAACAGCGAAGACCACGTGCCTCCAAGCAAGATTACCAGTCGAGTTTTCCTTGCATAAGTCAACATAGCCGCGGAGAGTGTCCTCTATTTTGGGATATTGCCTTGAAAATGAAGCAGGCGAATTTCGGCTATATGAAAGCGATAGACCGAAAAAATCAATGCTTTCAACGTGCCACCGATAGTAAATGAGCATGAGCATTCCGCGCACAGGAGAGAGGAATGACACTGATAATGCCTCCGGTCGACTAACGTTGCAGCAAAGGCGATCTAGCTTTTTTCGGAACGCTCTTGATGGACCTCAGACAAGTCGGGCGCTGACTGACCATTTCCTTCTTCAAGGACAATATATCGTTGACGCTGACCCAGAGTGAGAAACACTGATTAGCATTGGTCAATTTCACGGAAGGCTCGAAAATCCCACGACAACTCACATCGAGGCCATCATGGTCGTTTCATCCCAGACGACCTTCATTCAGGGCTCTTGATGATCGATGGGGTAATCGACTTTTGATTGGATATTCGTTCAAGGTTACCATTTTCTCTAGATACTTCAATTCACTCTCTGCACTCAACCAATGCCACGCACGGCCCAACCGTGCCCGTGCCCATACGACAAACCTAGTACTCTTCAATGGTCGGAATATTATCGCTTAGACGGTACGCCTGCTCAACTTAGGACATCTCCAAGAAGAAAACCATCTCGTCCAATAAATATGTAAGTTGATCCGTTTTGGGAAATTTGGCTCCGCTCTTCTTCAATTCTCATCTCATCCTAACTAGAAACATCGTCATGTCTGCTTCGTTCCGCACCTTTGGAATACGTTTTGCGGAGCTGGTCTGCAATGGCTCTAAAGCTGTTGATGATAGGGTCCGACGCCTGCGGTGGTGACGCCTCCTGCCGAAATCCAAGAGCGTGTTTAGCGAAAATGACCGTCACGGTTCTGAAAGACTGCGCGGCTTCGAAGTCAAACGATAGGTCGCCGACTGCCATGTAGATCTCATCAACCTAAATAAATAGCCAGATGGACAGATAAGCGACAACCAGGTACTCGTCCCACGCGGCTCGTGGCGACCATGCTACGGCGAAGAGAGCGAAGTCTGCCTATTTCAATTTCGCAATCTCCCCTTTGTCAGACACGAGACTATATCATCAGATCGAGTTCATCCTAATAGAGCGTCAATGCACACCTTTCCAGCTTTCGGTCAACCACAGGAACCATCTTCTCATAGTGCTGGTTGACCCCGGCCGGCCAGCCGTTGAACGTCGCTCTCAGCTCTGGCACTTCGATGGTTTGGCCCTTTGAGAGAAGCGAGCAGGCTGGAAGATGCACCCCTCATGTTGTCGATAGCTTTCCGACATGCTGTAGAAGCAGCCATCATGCAATCAGTCAGGGGTTGAAGTTCGTAGCCCTTACGCTGGCAGCACATGGCCAGAGAGAACTCTAGACGATCCTTCCATCCCGATAAAACCGCAAGGAATCTGTCGGTGTTCCTTGTCTCTTCAGCTTGCACACTATTGAGGAGGCAGTCTATTACACGATCTGCCCTATAAAAGCTTACCTGTTATCCAAAGCTAGCGTATTCGTTCCATATCTGCTAAGTCAAAGGATCTGGCTTGCTGCCTCTAAACTTGACCAGTCGAAAAGAGGTTTGGCCATTCTGCAATTCAAGGTCAAAAGGATCTAATTTCAGTTCAGATCAAGCTTCTTATTCTACGAGTAGGGGAAGATCGGTTCCGTTGGAACGCCATAGTCTACCATGGAGGCCAACACCCCACGCTTGCATCTCGCTCGGCACTCTGGTATGACTGAGTGCCATACCATAGGTATCAGGCCGCCGCTGGAGGGTGCCAGTCACCAGAGCAGCGAATGTCCAACGTTCGTGGTCCACAGGTCGTCGGGCTTGATTGTACGAGGACTCCTTCGCACCATCCCGGGACGAAACCTTCAGCACTTCCAGAAGTCTATTTTACCCAGCATACTGCTTGCAGCGCAAGATCTAACATCGGTCGCTATTTCTTTGAGCATTGGCTTGCTTTGCTGTATCGGATATGGCTCTGATATCGCCTACGGCACATTCCAGGCCAATGGTCAGCCTCATTTTCCAACCTCTGGTTAGTCTAGAGGCCTTTCCAAGGCAATCTGCATCAGGATTTGAAGGACGCTTGCGGTTCCATTATGCTAGTGTGCTGTCCTACGAGTATTTGATGCCATTGTCGGGTGGCTTTTTTATGACGATCAGATCGATTGAAAGTTGTCAGGAGATGTAGAGATCTGAGCGACGTGACAGTCTAGGATACGAATAGTATACGACTTGTAGGCATAAAGCTCTATCGGTAATGACAACAAAGGATGCCCTTCTAACATTTAATGATCAAAGAGGGAGATATGCGCAGGCTTAGCGCATGTTGGATCCTACGTAAGATCTAAGCAATAGTAATAGAATTATAAATACTAGCTCAAAGTAATAGTTTTATTACTGTATCAGATAATTCTATCTCTCGTTCAAATGACAGTAAGAATGGATAGAAGACCAATCTTGTTAGGGTAGTAAGGTTCAAAAAGGGTTGGTAATAAGAATGGTGGACCCCGTAAAGTGTGCATGTTGACGGCCACCAAAATGGATAAGCATCCAATCTCAAAGCAGCGATATCTCAATGTAATGGAGCATCTGCTGGGGTGTTTCTTGCTGGGCGCGGGACAGCAGTCACGCATCCACGACCTCATTATCCTGCGCGGGTTGAAACATGGTCAAAATAACAACAACGAATCCAAAGTAGGCAGTATGCATCAGAGGACGAACTTTCTTCAGAAAAGTTTTCATTACAATTGCAATCGTCCTCGACTAAATGACGATAGGCAAACTGAGCGGCACTGTCACATCTTGGTCCATGCTATCTCCACTGGGGTCCGAGCTAAAACTGCCACCCCCCACTCCATCCTCCATCATTGCCTTCAGCACCTTGACCAGTACCCTCGGGTCATGCTCGCCCTTGTACACGCTTCTCGGTTTCTTCTCCAGCCCCATCAACCCGCAAACCGCCATTTGCGCCCCGCGCACGCTGTACTCGACCGTGAACACGACATCCTGCGGGATCTCCACAAACTGGCCCATGAAGGCCAGATTCGTGCTGCCGTGTGGGATTACTTGCGGACGGTCTCCGGGCCCACGAGTCAGGAATTGCGAGGTGATGTAGGGCATGCTGCAGGGGATTGTGATGGCGCCATCGAGGTAAGGTTGGACGGGGAAATGTAGGTGGCCGAGCAGCTCCGTTAGGATCTCCTCGCCCGAACAGGCTGTCATGGGTTTAACGACGAAGTTGCCGTCGCGCGAGGGGTACAGGCCATAGCCCCAGAAAACTTGGACATCTGGCGGCTGGGAGAGAAAATGCGGTTGTTGGGGGACGACGATGCTGAGCAGCCAGTTGCTGTCTGCAAAGGTGGTGAGCGCACCGGTGCCAGCCGCGTTATGAGTGAATTCTGCAAGGTGAGTGAGCAATTTGGGAGACTTAAGTGTCACGGTGAAGGATTGCCAGTGCGATTGGGGAACGCGAGTAGAGAAATTGGCGGCGTGTCCGAAGTTGGGGGAGTCGTTGGAGAGGGATGCCCAAAGCTCCCAGGATCCGTCATTGGAGAGGTGGCCTTCGGATGGGGCCGAGGAGGCGGCAGTGTGGTTGGTGCCTAGAGTGGAGGATGATGTCATCGAGCCTAAGGTAATGAGGACAACGTCGGAGTCGTGGATGTGTATTGTGCCTGTGGAACCAGGTACGGTGATGTGGATGTCTTCGACAGTTGTGTGCTCGGAGTCGGCATAGGAAAGGCTGGTGACTTTTGTTTCTAGTGGTAGAATTAACATTCTGAGGCTGAGGATAAGAGAGGGGGAAAAGATGGTATACCGTATCTGAAATCAACACCTTGCTTCATCAGATATGTTGTTAACGGCAAGATGATCGAGTCGTACTGATTATATGGCGTACGATCGACTCCCTCAAGGGTATCGATTCTTGGGAGTTCATGAATGAACCTGTGAAGATATCGACGGAATTCGACAGCGCTATGCCATGGCTGGAAGGCAAACCTGGGAGCATGAAATTAGTTCCTCAAATCTTTCTCTGTACGGCCGTGGAGTATGCCCACATCGTCGCCCACATGTACCAAAAATTGGTGCAAAAGAACCCCTCAGAGAAATACTCCGCAATCGTCGTCCGTCCCAACCTCTTCTCTCCCTCAGCGACCATCTCCATCAACTTCAGCCTATGGATTCTGCTCAACCCAAAATCCCTCGCATCCGCAATGACTGGCCTCGCGTTCTCGTCTGCCTGCATGGTTTTCACAATCCTAGCGTTCGCATGCGTCTGATTCCCCGGTACAGCATTGAACCTCTTGATCTCATCCATCACTGTAGCCTTGGGATCCGTTAGGGAGGGTATGGTGGAGAGTAGGTCGTAAAGACATCGATAGCTGAAGTTCAGCATGCGACCACCGCGCACGATATAGCCGTTGTCAGGGGTACCGGAGCCATCCATCGAGCCGCCGCTTTGTGTGGAGGCCTCCAGAATGTGGATTTGAGCAGCTGGGACATGGGCGTCGTGAATGAGGTATGTTGCGGCAGCTAGGGACGCAATGCCACCACCGACGAGGTATGCATGGGTCTTCCTGGGGTCAACCGGCCGGTGAAAAGGAGTCATACCAAGTATTGAAGGCTGACCGACGTGGGCTCGGGGTCCAGAGCCTGACTGATACCTGTCCATTGTTGTCGTATGTCACTTCACTATATTTCGAGTTTCTCGTTTGATGTTCACCAGACATTGTCCATGCGGAGCAGGGTTCTTATATACATCAGCGCTTCGGTCCTCACACTGTAAGCCGAAGTCACAACGGCTCCTAGCATAGCCTCCATCACCCCCAGAATGGTAGCACATGACATGCAGGAGTGCGTGTTCTTTTTTGAGATTTCGTTGAGGGTTGTGGTCCTCGGCAGCTACCAATCACGGCGCTGAGGGCCCTGCCAAAAGTGTCTAAGAGGTAAGCATGTGTCTCTAGAGGCAATACTCCGTACATCTCCTGATCTTTCACCTGGCAGGGATCGAGATTTCTGTTAGCCATAGGTAAGATACAAAAATACAGGCTTTTTTAGACGTCAGATTTATGGTAGTAGCAGTGGCTTGTATTGGTCACGCCAAGATACGCCAAGCTGACACGTGATAGTTCACAATGTGGTCCTAATTATGCCAATCGGAAGTACCTAACGGTGCTAAAATACATCCATGGCACCCTCAACATGAGATCCCCGAACAGCACACTCAGATTCTTATGGTAATAAGTACTGACGGCCCAAAGGCTCTTTTGCACTGCTGGGCAATTCACGCAATCGATCCTTAAAATCTGTGTCTCATCCCATGTCGTCCCGTTCGGGCGTACCCGGAGGCTCTGAACCCGTCTCTGTGTCCCATTTTGGGGCTCACGGTACATCATCGCCCTTCCTCTCTGTACTGACCCCATGGTCTCAAGAATCCGAGCATGCATGGACATGCTGAGGGAATTTTAGGCGACCTCCTAGTCAATCTTGGCCACTTCCGACACTTCCCTTCCCTCGGAGGATATTACGCAGGCACATGAATTGTTACTAAGGAGGCTTCTCGCATCCATCTACATCTTCACTCATACTATTTGGAAGGACCTCCTCATAAAAAGTCTTTTAGTTATCGATTATTGTATTTCCGCAACTCGCGTTCCCACACTTGGATTTGATATCTTCCCTCGGTGGAAAGAGCCATTATCTGACTACCACCAAGCCACTTCGGTTGCCATGCCCAGCTTCGATCCTTATGAGGACGCTGTCATGGCAGTTCCCGAGAACCGTGATACCCCAAAAATTGCGGAAGAGCCGGGAACTATGATGTTAGACGATCTTGGTAGGAATGCTTAGGGCGGCTCAGTCTAGGAAAATCGCCCTTAGAATCCCCCTTGCTTCTCACCTTCGAGGATCGGTACAGGCCCTGTGAACTGCGTCGTCAGACCTGCAGACCCCTCTCCACGAACATGGCAATACCCGCTTCTTGACTTCGGCCACTCGTGCATTGTACATGGAAAATATTGGTGGAACGATTTGTACTCGTTGCTTAGAGAGATGGCTATTGCGAATTACAAGGCTCATATCTAGACACTTTAGTAAGCAACATCCGTCACGGCCTCGAAGCCTCACTAGGCCTTTGCTCCAGATGCCATCTGAGCAAGCCAGCATCAGAATGTCCGCAAATCTCGGAACAGTCGATCAGAGCCGCCACCATTTTCCTACTGATGTATGCTGCAACAGTGCCTACCCAGATATATTAATGCCCCATGGACATGAATGTACTGGGCAAGATTGTTGTTAATGCCATTGCTGCCACTATTTCCACCGGGCGCCTGTGTCCAGCCACTCACATCTTGTCGGACGCCAGTCATCCCTAAGACGGCAACCTCAATTGGGACCTCTCGCTTCCATGGGTGACAAGACAGCCTCACGAGGTGTAGCCCGAAACCACTGTTGCCAGCGAGCCGGTAGCATGGCACAACCGAGATTCTCAACAGCACGATCAACGAAATCGATTCGGTCAGTCTATCCACGCCGGGCATATATTCCGAGGACTTGGCACTAAGAAAGCCAAGCAACGGTTCCCCCAGCCCCACCAATACACTCAACGACAAACGGAAAAGAAATCTCCAGACGGGCAGTGTCGTAGCGACTTCGTCCGCGCAGGAGACCGGGGCAAAGGTCCGGGAAGCGTTGCTGCCAAGGGACTGGAATCTTTGGTATATGAATTGCCAGAGCGCAAAGGACATGGAATCGTGAGTGGGTAGATGGACAGGAGTCGTGCTTGTTGACTGGGCTAGCGGGTGAGGCAGGAGCGCTTTACCTTTGACAGAGTCTGCCCTTGTGGAAGATTTGTCTGCGCGATTTTGCTTGGTACTCTACAAGATGTGCAGAGAATCTATCTGCCCTACACATACCATTCGAATCATAACGCACGATCATGACGCTCCTCCCTGGAACCCAACTGCAGTCTTTCACTTGGACTCCTCCAGGTGTGACATATTCCTCAAACAGCAGAGCCTGGCCTAGCTTGTCCACCAGTCAAGCAAGTGCAAGGATTTACCAGATGAGACAGCGCAGGCACAAGCCGGTGTGGATCCAAAGCGCTGCTGCTTTGCCAAGACCTCAAAAGCCACCATCAAGCACAATCCAGAGCTTTGGCTCTTCAGGAAACCCGGAACGGTAATGCCTTCGGTCTAACTACAGGAGAAGCATACGATCATGGAAGGAAAAGCGGAGGCCCCCCTGGAATCGTCTGAATTTGATGGCTGTGCTTTGAGTATTGCAAAGGGAATCCAGAAGAGTCAATAGCGTTTGATAAAAGTCTACGCATTGTTGTGGCGTGTTGAAACAATACACTGTTACAGACACGTAGCCCCGCAGATCCCCGGTCGCGATGGAAAAGAAAGCATGCGCAGTGGTCTGACTGGTATCAGCTAGGAAAGATTACACCTCCGGTAACGGTACTGGTACCGTTTCTGAAAGGGGTTTGCAAAACGGCCAACGAACGTATCTCTACGCATAGGGTCTGCTGATGTGGGATGTGGGAAGCGCATGCAGGGACATCTCAATCTGCGTGTCTACATTAGAATCGCGGCATGTGTTTTTGCTCCGAGAAGAAAAGTCAGTGCCACCCAAAAGCTGGCAAAGCAAACACGTCCACCATTCCAAAAGTCCCAAGTGTCCTTTAAAGATCTTCACTCTCCCAATTGTCCTGGCTCAGGAAACCACGAATTCTCAGCCCAGCATGACTGACTCGCCCCCCGTCCTCTTGGTTGTCATAGTCACCCTTATTTGTACGAAACATAAAATCCGGAAGCCCCCGCCCCCGGCGCAATAAGTCTGAGAGTCTAACATTGCCCCTCCAACAGTACCACCGTTAGGTGTCTTCATGATCTCCGATTGCGGCGCCGACTTCCTCCTGAACCTCTTCTTAACTATTCTCGGGTAAGATTTTCTGCCCTTCCCCACCTCGCCTTTGCCTCTGGCACGCATACTCAATATATGTTACTTGGCAGATACTTTCCCGGCCATATCCACGCCTTCTACCTGGTGTATACCTACTATCACCGCCGTTCTCAATCACACGAGGGCACTCTCACCGGCACGAGGGCGCCGTTCATATTCAGCGATAGAATTCAGAGTGGAGGAATGGTAGGCTATGGTACTATGACCGTTTACCCGGTGTCCGAAAAGGCTGGTCCAGGAGCAGAACCGTTGGAGTCAGCAGCAGAACCAATGGGGTCAGGACCCGAACCAATGATCGAAAGGCCAGTGAAAACATGAAGACGCACGCATGTATAAGAAGGAGACTGGAGTCGAAAATGTAACGAATTGATTCCTTTAAGTCAGGCTATAGGATTTGAGGTGTATCCGAAGTAGCGAAGCGCAATAACAATCATATCACTTTCACTATGTATGATTGGCCACGTAAAAGGTTCGGAGACATAGGTTTGATGGATGGTAATTATTTCCGACGTTTGAAGAAGTCCTCCACGTTCTGCACGGAACAGAAGTTGAGGTATTTGACGACGAAGGAGCTGGATGCTAAAATAGTACCATCGGTTTCCGGCCGCTAGCTAGCGGGAATTGCCGATGTCAATCGGAAATTGCGTCAATCTCATCCCACAACTTTTGTCGGTCTACCCCCCAAACTATCAACAGAGAAAGACGTACCATCTTCATGACATGCCACATATGCCTGCCGTTCATCATACCACGCCATCTCATCGTGATTCCCACACGCCAGATGTCGATGTCCGCGAGACCAGAACGGCCTACTATCTCGATATCGGACTCCCCAGAGGTAACAGACAGGAGTAGCATCTCATTTCAATAGAAGACAACCCTGGCACTCGCCATCGAAGGCGAAATCCATATTCCTGACATTACAGAGAAAAGCAGATGGAGCTCTGTCCAGCGCTAACCGGGACGCCGCCGACTATGTCACGGTGCCCTGTCATCGGCACCCGCCACCCCTGGGACCGGAAAAGCCCAGCAGGATACCGACACGCTACAGTAGGCTAAGACGGGAACAACGCGAAGACATCTCGGAGTCGCCACGATGGGACGACTGTGCCTCACTGTCGGCGAGCGAAAGATTGGCGCCTTCAGCCGAAACTTCAGTTCCCCGTGTGACGTCGACAATGTGGCGCTGAGAGCTACGCTGAAAGATGGGTTGGTAAGAATGGTCGTGCCCAGATGTGAGAGCGAAGCTGGATTTGAGGGGAAGGCACGCATCGAGTGATGTTTGCGGGTAGCCGTAAAATTGGATGATGGTGCTGGGATTGGGGTAAATGGACGATGTTGATGTTAATGTTGGCTTCTTTCTCTCTGGTTTTGTGAGGGAACTAAATGCTTAATTCTCTTTCTCTGCTGCTAAGCAGTTCATTACTTCAAACAGGTAATCAACTCACCTTACCTTACCTTTACAGGTAATGGCCAAGTCCAGTATCTTGTGCTGTTAGAATAAAGATCGGCCGCCAACACACAATGATGCATGCCTTGTTTCCTCGCGTGTCCGAGTTGCGGGCAGTATTGATGGCAGCTGAGGGTGCTTCCAGAATGCGTCCATCAGCGACCAGCTCAAAAGGTTGGGCCTACTGCGTGACTTCTATCTGCGTCTCGAGGGCATAATGCACAGCTATCCGAGACTTCCCCACGTATTTTGCTCTCGCTAGAACCTTCCGAGAAAACGAGCCCTACAACGAAGCCAATCCCGACCTTGGCAAGTGTAGCTCAACTGAGTTTTCGGCGCTTCGCACGAGCACAAGGCTCGTCGTGCTTGGAGGAACGGGCTAACAATTTTGTCCTGTGCTCCCCTACAAATTGCTTGGCTTTTGCTTCGAGTACTTCCTGGGCCACAATCACCGTCGGCTTTCTCCTCGCATCGCCAACAGATTGAGGCACAACACCAGCAACGACGAGAGCGAGTCTTGACGCCGGTGCCGGTCTCCCATTTTCGCGGACTGGATTAGAGGCCGGAGCGTTTGCTCCCGCCTTCTGCACAACAATTCGTTGAAGAATAGCAAGTTTTCTCTCTAAAAGCTTATTCTGGTCTTCAAGAAACTTGTTACGGGCCCCAATCTGTGATATCGTAGACTGCAACGCTTTAATGTATGCTACCGCGTTGGACAGGATGAGGCCCTTCTGCAATTTGTCGCCGTTTGTTGTGTGGCCTTTTCCCGCGTCCGGATCTCTGGAACTGGCGTCCATATTCATCTCGATGTTCGAGTTATGCAAGCACTGCTGAAGTTGCTCAATCTTAGAGTTCAAATTGGTGCGATATCTCTTCTCCACAACATTGTGAGAGTTTCTGCGCCGATCGAATGCCGTCTCTAAGGCTTGTATTGCATTCGCTGTTGCAGGGGTCAGAGGTGGAGTCGGCACCTGCTCAGTGTCGGAGAGAGGTGACAATGGCAAAATCTCTTCTTCCGTGACGCCTGCAGTCGTCAAAGCATGTGACATGGGAAGCAACGGTTGAGTCTCTTCTGTTGGGTGGGGTGGGTGTGCGTGACTGACAAACGATTCCCCTGAGGAAAAGGCGCCGTTGTCCAGTATTGATGCATCGATCTGATCGAGCTCCTCGAGAAATGACGGATATGGTGTGAAGTTACAGGCATTTAAATCAGACTCTAGTGCATTATGTTGACGATGGCCTTTGCTTGTTTTCTCATTGATGCGGTTTATCACATTGCCGTCGAGGTTGTGATAGTTTTTGGTCGGTGGGGAAAGTGCTCCATGTGATTTGCTCTGGTTGAGGTTGTGAAGATTGATTGTTGGCGAATGCTCGTGCCAGGCCAAAGCGGAGTCATCTGGCGCATGGTTGAGATACATGACAGGAGCTGTTACAGATCCGAATGCATGGCGGCCTGGATCTGTGTTCGAACCGATGTAAGCACATCGACTCGACTCAAAATTGGATGAGGTATCTGAATGGCCGCTCGTTAACAAGCCATCAGAGTCTGGAGGCAACAGAGGAGACGACCGCGAACACGTGACATTGCTTTCAGAATAGGTATTGGTTCCGGGTGGGAGCGAGGTGTTGGCAAAAAGGTCGGCCTACACGCACCTGTTAGCAGAAGCCGGCCTCAATCGGGGGTGACAAACGATATGAACCGCGGCGAACTCTTCAAGCGTAGAACTCTCATCGGCAGGCCCAAGGCAGTCATAGCTGAAGGTCCAGCTGAGTTGATTGTCCATGGAGAAACACGTTGGAGGAGATGAAAGGAACAAAGCTGAAGTACTTGGGCTCGCAAAAGAGTAGCAAGGTAAGAAATTATTGGCCACGATTACGTTGATGGGGGTCAAGGGCTTGTGATTGCATGAGGTGATTGTGATCATAGAGAAAAGGGAACGCAATTAACTCGAAGAAAGCCAAAGTCGAATACTCCCATCCTTGGTAAGCCCGAGAAGTCCAACGGCAGTCATGCAGCTGGCGCCATTTTGTATTACCTGTCGGTCAAGACCGCGGCGATAGGTGGCAGGCCAACAGGATAGTACAGCGGCATGTGGCATAGCCCGATAGCCAAAAAACACGGCTGAAATAGAGGATCCATCTTGTGTGATCACGATGAGCAATAAAGGGAAAAGGGCTTGACGGGATGAAGCCTCGCGAGAGCTCCAGCGCCAGGGCAGGCTAGCACGCCCAATGGCCGCTTTTGGTTCGCACTGCAATGCTGTGCGCGTGGCATGCTTGAGCGAATGGAGGAAATACAGTGCACGCAGCTGAGGCCGCTGAAAAGAGGAATGGACAGTCCAAGAGGACAAGCTCCTGACCCTGCGGGTAGTCGTTTGTTACCTGCCACCACAGATTTCGTAAGCGCACTGGATGCCGTGATCAGAACCTATATTCTCCAGGAGAACGTAGTCTGGTATGCCGCCGTGGGAGCAGTAGAGCACCATCTCTTGAAGCCTGATTTGCTGGAACCCTTGTGCCGGTGCACGTTCTCCTGCGGCATCAAACTCTGGCAATGTCCTGCAGGGTCCAGTTGGTTACATACATTGGCCAGAAACCTTGTACGGAACACACTTCCTAGCGGCACGGAGTCGAAGCGAGGAATCTCTGGATCTCGTCCTGGTAGTCAACCAATTCGCACGGTGCTCCTGACACGGTTGCGGCCCTGCCTTTCTGCACGAATGGCAACTTCAACTTCGGCGACCACATGAGGCACGTTCGCATGCCCGCTCGATTGCTTGCGGTCTAAGCAGCGCCCTGGGGTTTGGACCATCACGCTTCCTTGCAGCAACATGATCGGAAACCTCTTTCCTGGCCGTCTTGGATCAACGTGCCATCAAGAGCCTAGAGACGAGGACACCTCCGTCCGGGACGCAAACATCAGCTGCGGCCTTGCCAATCGAAGCACCCTCGATTACTTACGGGCTGGATGCCATCGACAAAGTGTGCCGAGTCTTTCACGCCAAACCTGGCCTCATGCAGACATGGCTCTCGAAGCCCGCACTCGGATCGCATTCCTATCTCAGCTGAGTCAGGCCGAGCTTGGGCCATGTCACACCACTTTGCGGCTTTTATGATAGACATATTTGAACTCCCGGTTTACATCCCCTTTCAGTGATTACGCGTTACACTCCACTCTGCAGAGAGCGCCTCAAGGGATCCCGGAAATCTGTTCGATGTTGTCATGCGATACTGCTCTCTCTGTACTGGGGCAATACCTGTCTGCACCACTGCAGCATCTATCCAATGCTGAGCGGCCATGGACAACTACACTCATAACTCCCCGGGTAAGCTCTCCCTCTCAGCGTCTTACCTACATAATCCATTGGAAGAGCCAAACATTTCCGCTCTTGTATCTCTACAAACCTCAAGGGCTTCCTCGCAGCCCACACAAAGGCTGGCCACGTCCCGAATGCCATCCACAGCGCAGAAGATCCTCCAGATGTCCTATATGGAGCTCCTGTGCGAAACCGCGCGGCCAGAGCCACGGTTGCGTAGGATCCTCGGCCATGTAGGCATATATGAAAACGCAAGCCTCTTGTGTCGGAGCATGGAAGAAAGGGGTTTCTGCCCGGGTAGGGAGGTAGAAAAGACGAGGAAAGATGAAGCTGGTGAAGATGAAAGTCGCCGGTGTCGGCCGGTCAGGCCCTCTTCCACCAAAGTACAACGTGTCAGGACCTTCTCAGGATTTCAAGCTATAACCCAGTCAGAGCTAGAGCGTCGGCGTTTGTGCAATGTGACCTCGACAGGAACCACCGAAGGTAGCGACGGAAGTGACGACAGCGACGGAAGTGACGAGAGTGACGAGAGTGACGACAGCGACAAGAGCGAAGGAAGTGGAGCGGCCGAGCCAGGCGATGAGGGCAATGACGACAGCGTCTTGTGTGAAAGCGAGCACGTGGTCATTGAGCGCGTTGAACTCGTACAAAAAGCCATCTTGTCAAGGGATAGCAACGACCTTTCAAGAGAGATATCGAGGTGTAGAAGTTCCAGAGGAGAGCGGGACGACGACGGACAATTGTGGCAACAACAGCCGCGAGTTTTTACTCACGTTGAAAGCGAGCAGGCCTTTTACAATGTCTGGCGGTGACGAAATGTGTGCTCACAGATGTTGCGGGAGCGGTGGTGGCCCCACTGCCCTCTTTCAGATCGGGCCATGGTGGGAGTCGGGATGTAGATCGACAACTGGTCATACCTGACGTACCTTGAAGCAAGCCTAGACAGAGATGTCCGTCGGCAAGATTTGGTGGGAGGGTATTAGTTCTTCTCGCTGCCGCGAGGCACAATAGAGAGCGCTACAAGACCTACAATTCCTGTTACGGCAGGCCATTACGCCTTCAAGGTCAGTTAAATTTTTTAAATTCTGCTGTCATTGTTAATCATCTTCTTGGATAGAATATCAATGAAGACGACGAGAACCACCAGGGTTACAAAACAACAGCCATGCCCAATGCCGAGAAGCTTCTTAGACCGGTGTTTGTTTACCTGGGTGCTTTCTCATCCGCGAACTTGTTTGACTCGACGTCAAACTTCAACTCTGTCAGCAAAAAGTGATCCACGGCATACTTGATCCTATCAAAATGCTTCTCGAACGCAGCCATCCTGACACCAAACCGCCTAGAGTCTGAGCTGTACGGCTGCACGGGATCCATGAGCGGCTGATTCTTTCTGTTCGGCTCGTCAAAGCTCCTCAGATGCTCTACTCGGGTCGCAAAATTCGCTTTCCAGTCAGTGCCCTGCTTTGCGGCCTTTGTTCTCATCTCCTCAGCCTCTTCGCTGTTCTCGTCTTCCCAACACTGATAAGGTATGTCCGGGCCGATGTTCTCCATGGTCAAGATATAGGTGAAATCAATCACATCTTCCGGAACGAGCAGGCGTTCCGGCTTCTGAGGCCAGCATTGGATGATGTCGAGGTTGCGGAAAAGTCGCTCGAGCTTCTTCGGATTGAGTTTCTGATCGGCCTTCACCTTGGTGACGCCGGCCGAGACTACATCGTTGACCTTGCGGGACAGGGCTATGCTCTTTTCGACACGGCTGAAGAGGTAGACCTCTGCCATGATTGCTCCATCTTTCTCGACACATTAGCCTCCCGTTGATCGGTAACACCAAGAACTTACGTAAGTGAGAAGAGCTTAAGAATAGGACTGAGACCGGTTTCGGTAATTCTGGCGCTTTTTTGCGGCTCTTTGAGGGCGTGGGGACTCTATCGCCCTCCTCCGTGGAAGGAGACGTCGGACAGGGTTTAGGACTGTGGAGTGCTTCGTTGCCCACATCGCAGGGCTTCGTAGTCGCTGCGGATGCGTCGGACTCATGATGCGACTCAGCAGTTTTGGATCTCAAAAGTCCAGGTAACGACTCGCTGGTCTTCCGCCGCATTGGCTTGGATGGCTGTGACGCTTCACATTCATCTCGGTTTGCGGGCGCCTTTGGCTTCTCATGTTGATACAGTTTCCTCTGAGCGTCTCTTTGACGAATTTTAGCCACCTCGTGTTGCAATTGCGGCTTGTCGTTGCGGACGGATATTGAAACATCGTCTCTGATCGATGGCGGAGCAGCTGGACGTGGCTGAGTAGAATCTCTAATTCTCTCCAAATTCCTAGCTTGCTCTCGTGAAGGCCCTTGTTGCTGGCTAGACTGCTCGATCGCGAGGCTGAGGTATTTTGCAATCAAGTCTGCCTCGTCAACTGTTATGACTTCAAGCTTCTGATCACGGACAAACCCTGACTTCTTATTGGTTGCCGTACATAAGTTGCAGGCTTCTGAAGGATCCGTGGAGATCTTTTCTAGTACCCATTGTACATTGCCTGTAGACACCGCTAAAATATTACGAGTGCTGTCTTCCTCCCAGTCGAGAACCATCTTCCGCAGGCTCTGTAGGCTGCTATCACCAATGTCCGTTAGAAGTAGAGATACAAGCCTGTCAAACTGCTCGTGGTGTCTATGAAGTACTTCTTCATCTGTCTCCAGGGGTTGCTGGTCTGCTTTGATGCTGACTTGGATGGGCGACTCGACGGTGGAGAATGGATCTCCTTCGTTTGATTTGAGATCGGGGGCGGCGTCTTCATCTGTCAACGGAGGTTAACAATCAGGTCACTGACCTCTACCAGGGCTAGATGGCAGGGGAGATGCACAAGACAGTGAAGAAATCGCTCTCTGAAGGTTCACGTACAGTGAGAGATGGCACGGCTCAATTCTTCAAACCCAGACCGCTCCTCAGCGAACCCCCATTGCTGCGACTGCCAGACACCGGAATAACCCTCATCATCGGACACCTCCTGGGACATGTCCCTAGAGTCTACCTGCTGGCTACTACTCATCGTGTGAGCATGCACATCGAACCCTGTCATGTCATAAACGAAGTCTCCCACGAAAGCTTTGATCGCTCGGAAACATTTGTCATAGCCGGGGTAGATGCGCTTGGTGCCAATGAAAAACCAATGTTCGCCGTAAATACTTTCCAGAATAGGGACCTCTCTGACCTCCTCGCTTCCAAAGCTACCAAGAACTCTCACCTTCTCTCCGAGGTCTTCTCGTGTCAGAGTATCTGGTTGGACGTCGCTAGATGTAGAGGATTCATCACGTGATGACCAGGCGGCGAGGATATCATCCCTCTGGGCGATATTCATGGTCAAGACATATTCGAACTTTTCTACGTCGCGGCGTTCCAACCGACGTGATATGTGAACAAAATTGTCGCAGATGCCGTAATCGCGTAGCATGAAGTCAACACCTGCAGAGAGTGGAACCCCGGGCTTACTAGCAGCAAGCCCTGCGGAGAGCACACGTGAAAAAATAGTAGCAAGAGTTTCGTGCTGGTGCACGAGGTATTGTAAATATGCCTGTGCCATTGGAGATCGGACTGCATCACCAATTGTCAGCATAATCTTGTCCTTACACATAAGCTACTCTCCGAGGCAATAGCTCCCGAAGTGGATCGCGCTGGGCAACAACAAATTGAGACAGGGTGCAGGTCGGATGTAAGAGAGGCTTTGATCTTGGAAATGACAGTGCACCGGGGAGGCGGAAGAAGCAAGCAAGGAAGGCCGCCAATAGCAGGAAAAGTCTCTTTTGGCTGCTCTCAGCATCAATTGATGCGGACGTCATACGCTTTAGGTAGAGAATGCATTGCACAGAGCTCTAAGCAGAGGAACACGCAAAGCAGGAGCTCAACTTACCAGTATTGTTCAGGTCGACGAACAAAACTGACGCTCGCTTTGGTCTTGTGTTCAATGGTTTATTTTGACGTGCCGCGACTAGGCTGTCGGACTCGGTCAAGCTCGATCTGCTTTTCTGGGGACTATCATCTGAGTAATCGAGGACGTGGTTGACGCTTGAGGTTGGTATAGGAGGAATCATCCCGATAGACGAGGAAGTGCAGGCACCTAGAGAACCAGTTCGATAACGGTTGTAGAAGTCGCCGTTTTCCGCTTTGCGTTCACCCAGAAGTAGCTGGAGAAAGGTCTTTATTGCTTGCTCATGGTCTTTGACATCTTCTTCGAGTATCTCCTGATTGTCCACAAGTTCTGTTTCAAGCTCGTCCCAAGACGAAAGGATGGATGCGGATCGCTGCTTTTCTTCCGTCTCATTAACGATTATCTTAATACGATCTTCCAGGTTACAAAGAACCATAGTCCCTAGATCGCTGAAAAGGACATCAAGTTCTCTGGTTGCGGTCTCCAGGTCGTGGCCGAGCTCATCAACACATTTCAGCTTTGCACTGTCAGAAGTCCACTCAAAACCCGCTTCATCATCCGGGCTTGGATGCCTCAATGTCGCTGCAAAATCTTGAAGGTTCTTGAAGATTTCGTTTAACCTTTCTAGCACTGGGAGCATGCGAGGCTTGCGGCTGAGCTTCTCATGATACGCAAGAGACATAATCGCGTAAGGATTTCCACCTACCTCGATAAGTAGCTTGATGCTATTCCTAGATGATGTTAGCAGCGTGAAAAACCACATTTCGAGTGACAGGCGCACTTGAGTCGCGATTGAAGAGTCGCGAAAGACTCGGGCGCATCCCTGTATGCTTCGTCCACGGAGCGCGCCAACTCCTTCGTCCACTGATATTCTGTGCCGGAGAATTGGAGGTGTGGAGCGAGGTTCGGCCCACGAGGAGTAATTCCGGACCATGATTTACTTCCGCCTCCATCTGTGGCCGTATGGAACGATCCAGTAATCATTGATCGTTCCTGAAGTCCGCCCGATTGTATGGCATTGACTATCCATTCAGTGATGAATTGCTTGTTCTCTGTGATTTGCTCTTCAGTGATGCCTGCATTTTCCAACTCGTTCTTCAAGTCTTTCCACACGTCGTCATCTCCTTGTTGTATGCTAAGGACAGTGTCCAATGAAAGGATTGAGGCTTCGTGCCTTTGAGCTTTGTGGTCTTCTAAGAAACCACGCAGGAGCGCTTCAATCCGCGCTTGGGAGGATCGAGTCAAGCTGATATTGAAAGCGTTGAGAAGCCCAGTATTGGCTATTAGTCTCTGCCTCATATCAGACACCTTCTCCTTCTCCCATCCAAGCCTTTCGATTCCACGCTTTGTCTTCGTGCCGAGGCTGTGATGCTTCCGTAGTAGCGCTTCCAAGTCAAGTAAACAATCCAAGCAGCCTTGACCAAGGTTGATAATATTCTCGGTCTGCGAACAGTCCAGACGATACTCTTTTACCGTCATGCGGATATCGTCCACTAAGATTCTCAAGTTCGCCACTTGCTTTATGTTAATGGTGCTCGTTCATCAGACAGACGTGGCTTACCCTCGCTTGAGAGACTCATGAACTCATGTGGGCTCTCCCGACATCGTCGATACAACGTGATGGCAAGGTTGGACACATTCATTAGATCTGAAAGACCGAATCCGATAGACATGTTGAAAATGGGATGAGAGAGTGTTAGGGAAAATATGTAAGAAGGCGGTATAGGAGATGGTTGTTGTGATTGAGTCGTTGGTGAAATGAAGAAGTGTGATTCATACTGCGGAATTCCTTTCCCGAGGACTGCGAAGAATGTGTATGGCTTTCCTGGGGAACGCCCAAAGCTGAGAAAGAGGGGATGATTGGTAGAGTACGATTGGGGTATGGTTCATGGCAATTCTGGTAATAAGTCTTTTCCTCACCACGCTAGTCTGTTCTAAGCGAGAAGGAGAGGAGAGAACTTCGCACGGGACGAGCCTGTGGAGGTGGCCGCAAGGCGCCCAATAGCCACTCGTTTCCTTTGCTGCGAAAGCCTGGGATGGTGTAACATAGCCCGGAAGACTGTAGCCGCAAGCAGGCTGCACCTGCGGAAGCCCAGCCTTGCGGGACGAGGTGGCCATTCACGGTGACCTCTAGGCCATAGATGGTGCTCGTTCGGTGAGGCTGACTGGCGTAGAGTGTAGTAAGATACGATGTTGGAGCGACGTGTCGAAGCGAGTGGCCAATAGGGTCAACATGATGGAAATGGCAGCGCCCTGATGTGCTGTTCTCGCAAGCCTTATGACCGGAAGGCGTTATACCATTCGCACCGAGTACCACCACTCGGCGTTTCGGGCCTTGGCAGCGACAATCGGCATTGGCGTGCCCAAAGCAAGTCGCTGTCGCCCTCATTGAGATAGAAATGCAATAGTATAACAGAGACTGCCATCAGATCAAAGCAGCGTAAGACTCTGGGCGACACTTAACTGGCCTAGACTGGTTTACCCTCCTTTTCACCTGCAGAGCAAATACGGTGAACTGTCTCAGAGGTGCCGAGCAACGGTCAGACACTTGGCAACAGAACCTGTGGAGCAGACCTTGGTGAGGAGGCGCGCCTAGCTGCTACTATTATTCTCGTGCCTATGCCTCCGTTCAGTCCGCGGAAAGCAAGGTGCTTTGAGTTGAGGGAAGTTTACACAAAATTTATCTCTGCACGAGGGGAGGAATTCGTTCATATGCTGGACTTACTACGGTAGGAGGCATAAGTATTTACACTTCGCCACTGGTAACGCTATGTAAGGATACAAAGCCACGAAAACGCTTAATTCGGCGTTTGCCTTTTTTAGTACTAGTATCGAGTGTGCATTCCATTTGCATCTATAACAGAACTGCGTAGAATTATCGACAGGGATATCGTACAAGGGCGACAGGGATACCTGTAAATGAGGCGTTTTTGTCGATCAATACTAGCGTCGAGGTGTGAATACTTCTGCCTGGTACCGTAGTATGGCTCCCTTTAGACCAGGGGTCCCGTGAGAGGCTTTTGAGGAGACCATGTCTTGTAAATGCATATCTAAAGTCCTCAATACTTGCGTCCGTTTTCAAAAATACTCTATGAAAGCTATGGTCAACTTATCCTCCTGGGGCTACATGTTGACGTCTTCTTCCAAGAGTGCAAACTATCCACGCCTTCCGAGAAAGACATCATGAATGAGTCCAAACAAGATGAGCTGCCACGGTCCATCATTTTGACCGAAGATCCATTCGTCCTAGGTAGTCCTAAGAAACGTCAGACTAATCCAACTGGGCAATCTGATGAGCATCGCGAAACAGACATACCTCGCAGCTGATGCGAATCCCTTCTTCGATTCCAATCCGTGGGCTATAGCCCAGAATCTTCTCTGCTTTGGCTCCATTGGCATATCTAATACTGCAAGCATCTTTGACACTACCACGACTGAAGGTAGTCGTCGTGCCAGACAACCAGGTAAAACACTCTACCAACAAGCCTGCAAACCAGGCGAGACCAGCGGGGATGACGATTTCAAATGGCGGAATGTGCCCAAAATGTTTCCAAACTGCAAGACTGAAGTCACGGAACGCAATTGGCTCATTGTTCTGAATGAAGAAGGCCTCCCCAGCCGCTGTTACGGTAGACAAGAGATTTTCAGCTGTGAGGACATGGGCATCTGCGACATTGCCGACGTACGTAATATCCCAGAGATTGTATCCGTCTCCAATGATATATGGCGTCTCTCTTTTGGCAATGCATGCATGAATCGATGGTAGTAACTGGTTATCTCCTTCCCCGCATATGACAGACGGACGCAAAACACAGGTCTTGATACTTTCTCCGGACGCAGAGAGCACAAGTTCCTCTGCATGAGCCTTAGAGAAGTCAGCGCCCATAATGCCAATGTCAGAAGTCTCATATGACCTTTGATTCCCCATAGATCGAGGACTTACAGGCCACTGGCCACCTCTCGTCAATGTTTGCATAGTCCCTGCTCACATCGTCGGTGACGGCTGTGCAGCTGCTCGTGTAGACAAATGCAGTGCAGCCGGCTTCTTTTGCGGCATCTAATGTATTTCGTGTCCCTTCCACGTTCACCCGCGATACCTCTTTCTCCATGCGACGAGCATATCGCTCGCCCAATGGAGGCACTATCCCAGCAGTATGGATGACGACCTCGGGTCGAGCTCTGAGCACAGCGTCCAGAATACTTTGTGACGATGTTACATCAGCCTGGAAAAAGGAGATGTTGGATTCGCTTCGATATCCATGGGTGGGATTGGTTAAATCAACCACAGTAATGCTGCAACGCGGATGCTTTTCTCCGAGGGCTTTCACAATTGCCTCGCCAACAAAACCTGTGCCGCCTGTGATAAGTGCGCTTTTGATTTCCATGGATACACATTACTGAGAAGAGAAGAATGGGAGGCCATCGCGAGACGTGAGCCGGTCTAAGGGGCCACTGGCTCATGATGTATTGCATGATTCGGAACAAATGGCATGTTCGGAAGGTCGATATCCAAAAGGGGACTAGTTGCTACGAGGGAGAAAGACAATTTGTGAAGTTTTCGGCTTTGACATAGGAACGACAAACATCATCTTGCAGAGACAGGACGCATCACTCCTTGAACCGAAATTTCCGCCCTCTCATTAAGCAGCTAATGTACAGATGAGTAAATCTACACAATCCAGATGGTCATATGCAGACGCCGCGCAATGCAAGATCAAAATCGCCAAATGGACAGATCAGTAAACTCGGCATAGTAGCATGCCGCCAATCTTTCTTTCCACACACTCTCTAGCTTCCATAACACCCTTGTCGGTCGTGACAAACATGCACTCCCCAGGCCGCCTCAAGCCCTTCACGTATCCACTCTGTTTCCCTAGTACCAACGTCGACAGACCCTCTGTATCCATCCATATCCGCCTTGTCGGCTTTGAGATCATTTGCATCTTCTCGATCACAGGTTCACTGTTCCAATACTTCATGCCCAGCCATAGCCGCCGTAAGCCAACATTTTCTTGTGTGACAGATTCTATCTCTGCTGCCTCGTTGTTCGAAGATGGGTGATTGAGGAGAAGGTGTGGTGAAGGTGGGGACGGGCCTCCACGGACGACTGTTGAGACGAATCCTGCATTTTGTAACGCAAGCGCAAGTCGGAGGTGTAAATTTGTCGAGGGAATTGAGGTTAGGCCGAGCCTTGCCTTCGAGGCATTTTGGAGGTGTGAGCAAATGTTGGAGAGATGCACAAGCGACATTGTGGATCAGTGGGTGAGAATAGTTGGATGATGCATGGACAGGTAGTGCGACGCAATCAAACGACGGGTGAGATTGAGTACTGCTGTTTTGGTGAGTGGAGGCATCCACCGTCTTGTAGAAATTTATGACTGTACCTCAAAGACCTCTTAAAAAGATCGGTTCCATTGCGCTTCTTATCCCTTGCAGCTTATGAAATCATCCTTGTCGAGGTGCCAACAATAAGAGAGCTTTCGATCAACCTCGTAGATCCAGAGCGAGAAATCTATCTCGAAGACCCAAAACCCATTAGCGCCGATTAAGTCTTGGCATATTCCTGATTAGGTAAGCAGGGGCATCTCAAATATACTTCCTGCGGATTGTAAGCTATTTATCGCGGGTGACCATTGATGTCTTCATAAAAGGCGTATTGGCATTCTGAAATGCCTACTCTGTTGTGCATTGACAATTATCGGCATTTACCTCGAGGATTTTAGTCTGATCGCCATATGCGACTGCCAGATTGATATCTGCATGTGTATGCATACTTGACTTCGCGGCTCATCTGGAAGCTCAGCAGCAGTCTTTTGACATCAAGACGGCAACGGTTAAGGAACGCGTGGCTGGTAGCTACTCTGGACATGTAATTTTAACAACGCGAACGATTTCCTAAAAGGTGCAGCGCTTATATGTCTTGGCATTTCAGCCCTGCGGCGCTTTCTGACGATAGGTTTCCGCTTCTTTGGCAGCTCGAGCCTTACCCTTCAACTTGAATGGTAGAAGCTTGTCGCTGGCGTTCGGCACACTGGGAAAAAGATTCCCTTGAGAATGCCTCCACACGTGGGCGAAGAGCGAGTTCAAACAGTGTAAGGCAAGGATCTCAACACTTTTGGATGCGCGGCTAATGCAGAACATGCAGGTTCGCGGATATTCATTGCTACTTCGTTGCTCCGACTCCAAAGCCCCTTCATCATCGTTTCGACAAAGGCTCGTATTTCTATGTATACTACAATGCTACCCGACAGAGTGCCAGGCTAGAAATTGCGAACAATCCTGGAACTCCGGAGCAGGATGCGTTCAATGGCAGTGAGTGGAGTATTAGGATACTTTGTTCAGACTGACGTCCAAGTTAGGTCTTGATGGAGTATACGTACGATACTCCTACAAGTTTCCGACTCTCTTGACCTTGGTAGTTGACGGAGCCGATGCGACACCTAACAGTCCGTTCCCTTCACCAATCAAGGATCCCCAAGAATGGCGTCTAGCCAGCGCCGATCCTCGGGATCAGGGTCGGTTCAAGTACAGATTGCATACCCTGGACATCTATTTCTGGACACAAGAGGATGCGAAAGGAGTAGTACAGACGGTGAAGAGGGTTCTACGCCCTCGACAGCTGGACATCTTGGATGCGCCGCGCAGGAGCACCAACGCTTCAGCAGATATGAGCCCTGTTGTGCAGCAGCTAGAGAACGTTGCTGTTACAGATCCTGCCTACCGAAACGGTCAGACGCGGAATTCTCAAAACAACGCAGCCACTTTGCTTCCACCTCCACCGCCAAGCTTTTCGAATTCTAGACAGTCACCTGTGAGCCAGGCCGGTTCAGCTGTGAGATCTGCTTCGGTGAAGTCCAACGAAATGCCGACCAGCTTCGCGCCTATGGCTTACAATCCAGCGGCACCAGCAGCTCCGGAGCCCATCGCGCATAGGGAAAAAACCCCCCCTCCTGCGGATGCAGCAGATGGAACCGGACTGGCAGCGGCAGCTTACGCAGATCATACCCAAGCTTATGCCAGCACCCATCCGCAAGCACATGCTGGCGTACTAGGACAGCCACAGCCATTGCCGGGTTATCACGGGTCTCCTCCACCTCCACAACGAGCGCCAGGGCACTATGGCTCTCCTCCGCCACAGGCGGCTTATCCCTCTCCACCAACAGCTCAAACCTTCCAATCCACACCTTCGGTATCTTCGAACTTTTCTTCTCAACGCACATCAACCACATCTTCATTCGCTTTTCCTCCATCAAGCGCGACCAGTCCTCGGGCTAGACAGTCCTCCAGCTCACAACCTGGATATGCTCCACCGCCCCAAGATCCCAACGCCCATCTCTATGGTGCCCCTGCGGTGGCCGCCGCCGCCACTCAATCCGGCAGGCCAGGCGCATCATCACCGCCAGGCTTCGCTCCTCCACCATCTCCAGGTCAAGACCCCAACGCCCACCTCTACAGCTCCCAAACACAATCCCAACCCCAATCCCTCCCCTTAGAATCCCCCGGCACCCAAATCTACGGCTCTGCCCCGTTCGCACCCCAACCCCACCAACCTCTCTCGCACCTCCAACCCCAATACCCGGATTACCTCCAATCCCGCCCTCCCCCACAACCCCAACCCCCACCAGGCGGCTTCGCCCAATACCCCTACGCCCGGCAGCCGCAACATCACCACCAGCATCACCACGACGGCAGCGACGCATCTCGCTACGACGTGCATAATCAGGTCTACCGACCGACGGAGGAAGAGGATCGGCATAAACATGGGAAGAGCTCAGCTGGGCAATCCGCTGGTAGTGGGGGAGGAGGGAAGCCGGCGGGCAGGTTGGAGGAGACGGCTGGGAAGGTGGATAAGAAGGTGGGTGGGTTTTTGAGGAAATTGGAGAAGAGGTTGTGAGGGACGGGAATAGTGGAGTCGGAAGGGCGATTGGAAAGGAAAGGAGCGGTGGGGGGATGGATTCTTTTTTGAAAGTTGTTGGAATATACGGATGATGACGCGGATTGGGGATGTGGAAGAAATTTGGAGTACTCTTCTTCTTGGTCGATGTAATGTCTGTCTGCCTTACGGTAGCCTTTGTTTCTATACCTGCCGTTAACGGAGAGCAAGGCGTCTTGGTAGGAGTGGCTTTTCTATCTGAAGTTTCTGGATATACCATTGGGCTGTCAATCAGAAAAACCCTTTTTTCTCTCGCAGCTACCCCTCGAAGTCAAAGGTCCATGCCTAAGTTGATGTCAAAAGAATTCCTTTCATTAGATTAAAGCTGAGGCATATTCTACGCCTGAGATGCTCCCCTTGACTCCTAGAAGGAAGGCCACGAGATATAGCTTGTGACAGCCCACCCAGCCCTTGGCATCCCAGCGTACTTGTAAACCAACTCGATCTCCGATGCTTTGTGGTACAGAACGAACCTATGGGAAAATCAACCGCGTGGATGTTACGAATCAGACGTACCGACATGGTCTGTGCACTTCTGGGGGAAGGGATACAGATAGTGGAGTCCAGCCACTTAAGCTTGGGCGATGCTATGCAGTAGCTTTGTCTTGACTCGAGTTGTGGTATGGATACGTTGCTTGAGTGTGGCTCCCGTGTAGGGGCGGGGAGAGGGGGGGGTGAACGCATGGCTGGAGAAGCGGTTGGCTTGCCTTGTTTTCTTCGCAACTGCAGAGTGGCTTTGTTTGATATGGGTTTTTGTCTCGTCTGTCGTTGAAGAGGAGTGTGATCAAGGCTAACCTTCTGATATCCAGACGTGGTGGCAGGCTTGGCAAGAATGGTTGAAAGCGATCGCAGAACGAGTGTTCCTCTGCTGGGGGAAGATCCAGGTGTGAGTGGGTGGTTTCGAGTATATTTGCCGACCTGAAAGTGTCGAACATAGGACATGCTCATGGTGAAGCACGGATGCTGTTGAAAGCTGTGGGGCGCTGTTGGATAGAGAGCAGGAGCGCCTCAGTGAGGGATCTGGCGTGGTCCAAGGGTACCTCAAGCTTTACGAACGTGTCTCGTTTTCCGCCGCAGAGACAATGTTTCTTGCAGATAGAGACAACCAGTTTGACACAGAGCCCACTAGTTCGCGAAAGCACTCGAGGATTAGCAGGAGAGAAGGTAGGAAGAAGTTCGGGTCCAAGCTCTCACTTGGCTCGGTTCAGGCTTCTACTAAAGTCCTGGAGCCATTGGCTGGCATACTTTGACACGAAGTGTTAGTGACCGTTACCAGCGTCGCCGTGTCCGCAGTTGGGCTACTTAGCAATGGACTACTGAAGGTCCAACGTAGAAAGAGGTCCGTTTGACGCTGGCTACAGTTCTCGAAATTGTACAGCTGGCTGTATCGGACTTTGAGTCGTTGTTCTTCAGGAGACACATGAGCTTGGATAACGCGAGCGTATCTGCCAATAATTAAGACGAGAACTAGCTGTCATTTGCCTTCATTAGCCTACACTTTCAAGAACGATTGGACGGAAGTTCTAACGAACCGGAACAACCACAACGCGTTCGTTTCCTTTTTCTCTCATAGCTGCTATCATCATACCCGTCACAATCATCATCTCGCTTCGAGTGAGACATGTAACATTTGGGATAGCAGCTCTGGAGACTAATGACCGATGTGGAAAGCCTGGTGCAACGAGATGACTCTCTAACGCCACTCATATTGAAATCCTGGATCCGATTCTGGATCATATGCCCGACTCTCTTGAAGAAGCATCTGATAGGAGCTTCCGCGGCTGTGTTAAGATCACGTTAGATTAGAATGGTGTAAGCACCAACGAGAGGACATACGACCGAAACCGCCAGTGACCACTATTATACGCACTCCAACAGCTCTCGTTGTCGTTGTCGTTGTCGTTGTCGTTGTCGTTGTCGTTATCGTTGTATAGCTGGCCTTGGTATGCGTGGTGGACCGTAGCAGCAAGATCGTAGAGAGAGTCTGACAGTTCTTCATCGAACGTGATTGCGAATTCAGGTCGTCTATCTAGACTGGCCATACGCTCTTGCGAGACTGGTAGGAAGTAGGGGCCCCCTCGTTTCGTTTCATCTTCCAAATCGACCTGGACGTGATCAACATCCATCTCCCAAAGCAGTGTGTCCTCGAGGTAAAAATTCATCATGCCTGAGAATTGCTTGAACCCTTTCTTGAGCCGCTTGTAGACTTGTGATCTCGCAGAGCAACCGCTGGCCGACATTCTGATATTTAGCTGGGAGCAACAGAGGATTAGTAAACAAATGTATTATGCAGAAAGAGTCAACACTGACCCTAAAAACTGTGCGAAGTGGCACAGCTGGTTTGTTCACCTTTTTAATCGACGCTTGCTGACTCAGCGTATCCACGTCCTTCTGTCTGTCAACAGGGTCTAATTTGCGATAACTGAGCCAGGGGTATTTTGTCCCTGCCATGTTTGCAATATCTTTGACGACTGTAGAGGCCTGCTTGCTACATTACAAGCAGTCGAACAGAGCTGAGAAGGAGTGTGCTCCCTGGGCACTGGAAAGCAGAATTCAATATGTTCATCGTATGTTCTGAAGCACCAGACTTTCACTCACAGCAAAATCTGCCACACGCTGCTCCGTCCAAGTGGACTCCCATCTACCTTGAAGCCGTTGGTCGCGTTTACGAGGGGACAGTGCCGTCTTTGTGGCTCATGGCTACGTCGTTGACCTTTTTATAGTCAGTTTGCTGGGAGAAGGCTCATCTTGGTTCTTTGGAGACGTTGAAGGACCACGTTGGACGTTACGACTTATGCATCGATGGGTGCCTTTTGAAGGTTCAAAACGGCCTTATATAGTGATTGATACGAATCTGAGTATGCTACTGCTGCACGTGCGCCTGCTCAATTTCCCTGTTCGCTGCGTCGACCACCGCCTCCTCCACCACCCCTCAGTCCAGGGTCGCTGAGCTGTTGAACGGCAGGATTCGAAGGGCCTTCATCAACAACGGTATTTTTCTTATTCTTTGGATCATCAACAGTGTTGACCAACACGTGCTTTCTCAATACAAGGAAGGCGCCCTCCAAATCATCGCAACGTGGCAGAGCAGCCAACATCATCCAATTGCTCCATCTCCCACACAGAGGACGACGCGTCTCTGAGCATATTATCTGCATCTTCAATCACGTCCTAATGCTCCAATGGGTAATTAGGGTTTGCATGGAGCCTCTATCAGATGTTGAGCACGTATTTCCTACTCAGGCAGCAAGCTTGTACTCTGTGCCAAGGACGGCTCCTTTTGCACCAAAACCACGGCCCACTTGCTGACCAGAACGATGGATCAGCGAGCTTGCCTAACTCTGCATTGGGTTGCAACAATCGCTGCGTTTGACTTCTCAATTCCCGCTTATGATGATTAAGATAGGAGGATGCAAGCATGCATGGATGTGTGGCGTCTACTGTCTGAAGAATAGGCCCAGGAGGCCGCCCCACGCCGGTCTGCAAGTCCGTTCCCTCCCATCCCGTCAAGACCAGGGCACCCTCCAGCTACTAGTGGCGGTGAGCAAAGTACTCAGCCCCAAGGCCGGCGAGAGCGCCAGGGCCAGCAGGTTGGGCAGCATAGCAAGAAAAGTGGTGGCACAAAAGACAAGAAGGAATGAGCGGCTGTCAGGGCAAGGTATGTTATGCCTGCAGGGCGGGCATCCTGCCACTGTGTCAGAAGGAACGAAACGACTCATTCAGTTGGATTGAGTTAACATATACAGGGTGGTTGTATGTTCGGAACAGCTGCTGCAATACTCTGGCGTTAGCAGCGGAAGTTTTGCAAACCTGGAGTGATTACCGGATAGAGACGCCCTTCTAGAACGCATTCTGGCTTTTATTAACTATATGCAATGTTTTGAATTCTACACGAAAATCTATTGGAAAGTAGTTATGGAGATGAGTTTTTGTGACATGTCTATCCACTGAATTGGTAACATTTCCTTGTTGAGAATAGCCTTCCCACGCTTTAGTGTCATAATTGTGCTGCAGCCTTGGCAGAAGCAACATCAACAACTTCAAGACAACCTTTCTTTCTTTTACTTAATATACTGCATTTTTAGCTTCAAAATAGCTTCAAATTCTACATAACTACTCTGAGGCCGTCATAATAGCTAAATTTAGCTATATATTAATTTAAATTTTCTAAAAAACACTTCTGTCTAGCTTATTTTACCTGAAACGTACTACGATACCAGAGATAAGTTTTCGTAGCTCGGCGCTAGTATGTGCTTGTGATAGATACAACGCCAAACGCTTGATCCGTACGCTTGCCTATTTAGCACCTAGTATCGAGTATGCCAGCTCTCTGAGCGCGTTAATAGCGTGTAACCTGCCAGCCAGGATCTGTTGTAAAATCAGCGTTTTCGTACAATGATACTAGCGCCAAGCCACGAAAACTTATGCCTGATACCGTAGTACAGCGAAATGTCGAAGGCTTGACACGCGGGCTTGGCGCGTTAGGGCTACGCCTCCCGATTGGGCGTTAGGGCTATGGCACCGCAGTCCCGGTTAGGACTAACTGCCGCAGCAGCACGCACCAGAGCACTTCTGCAGCTTCCCTGCAAGCTAGATTAGTTCTGCAACTTGAGTATGTGTTTCCATCGGCTATTGAATCTATCTAGCTTGAGCTTTTATATAATTAATAAAATTCCTTGAAAATCGATTTTTTAGGGTCTTTTATTGTCTGCATTGAACTAATACTTATAATTGAGGTTAGTTTAATTATACTGTTGAATAGAGAATATTAAGGTCTATCTGATAATACTATTTGTACACTTATCACTACGATAATTAGCTTGACATAGCTAATTCGAGACGAACAATGTACAAAAGAAGAAGAAAGATTTTGAAAGACTATTCTCAACAAGTGACACAAGGAATAGTGAGGAGATCTATGGGGGAGAGGTCGAGGAGTTGGACGCCGCAGGGGTTGAGGAGGACACCAACGTGAATGGGCTTCGTGGGTGGGACAGGGGAAAGAGCCATGGATTTTGTTTCTGGAGCGGGAAGATATGGTGTTCGATGGAGTGGAAGGGGGTGCTGCGATGAAGCTAGAGAAAAAGCTGATTGATGGTTGATCCTTTGAACAAAGTGGAAGCTTTGCAATGCTGTTGGAAACGTGTGCTCCTTGCCCGAGCTCTTCATACCCACTCCCTCTATCCCACCGACTCATTGATCCTTCTTCCCGCTCCAATCTCCGTCTCTCATCAACTTGCTAGGTACAGTTCCTGCTGCCTATTTTTCTCACGTAGTCGAGATCCCACTTCCATCCATGCATACTCCCATCTCAACCAACATGCAGAATTTCAACAGCAAAAAGCTGTGACTGTTGCAAGTTCAATGGCATCACTGATCCATCGTCTTGGTTAGCAAACGGACAACGATCCGGGTGCAAAAGGAGGCGTCCTTGGCACTGGGTACAAGCGCGGTTGCCTGGGCGAACGTGCTCGACACCTCAAAGCCGCACTGCTGGAGGTCTGAAATGTGGTTGAGGATTCACATGATATGCTCAGGGACACGTTATCTTCTCTGTTAGATGGGGGAAATTGGATGATGATGCTCTGGCACGTTGAGATGAGTAGGAGAGGCTGGCTTGCAGATTGCATACCGGAACACCTGTCTATATCATTCTCTTCAGTCTCATTCACATGTGATATAAGAAATGAGAAGTGCTGATAGTATGAAGCGTAAGTCAGGAGTAGGTACAGTGGGTCTATTGAATATTGAGCTTTCAGCGTGGTTGGCACTGTGAAATTTTCAGGTATTGTGATACAAGATTGTTTTGGGGAGTCCCATTGCGGTTGGCCAGCTTCGCCGCCTTTGCCCGGCGTAAAACAACCTCCGCTCAGCCACCGCTGATGCTGTTCACCCTCTGCTAAGGCGCCTTCTCTGCCTGCTTGTACCGTCCTTAACGTTGGACATTATGTATCTTACCCATGGCGAGACACATCCGGCGCTCTTTGATTGATAATGACGGAAGCTCGCCAAGGTTCTGTCCTTGTCGCCGCTTCATTTCGGACTGCTCGGTACAATCAAAACCCGGAACGTCGATACCAGCACACCCCCTAATGATCCACCCCTTTTCATTCCACCTCAATTGGCCGCGTGTTATTCGCATAATTGGTAATCACGCGAAAATGTACTGTCGTACGTGTCAATTATTTTGGGGTCTACGCTAACCCGCGCGGACCTGCGACGAAACGCCACGCACCGTCACGCGCCGCGTAACACTCCTACAAGTACACAATTTCGTTTCACAAACAAAAGCCGACACCGACAGGGCTGGAACCTCATTTGGGCCCTCACTGCAGTATGGGGAACCAATAAGCAGTATAAAAGACTTAGAAACAATCTCCTCCTCAAGACTTGAAGTTAGTCGTCCATTATAACGGTCTTATAATTGTGTTAGATCACCGCCATGCGCTTTCTTATAAGTCTCCTCTTGACACCTGCCCTTGTTGCAGACCTGACCACCTGCATACCTCATAGTCCAATCCACAGCCATGGAACTTGGACCCCCCTTGCGTCCATCGCTGACAGTCCGCGCCAAGAGCACACCACTGTCGCCGTGGGCGACACAACCATCTATATTCTCGGCGGCATCACCAACTTCCTCCCCAACCAAACCACGGATCCTACCACCGCCCTAGTGCAAGCATACTCCATCCTCGACAACACTTGGCGCTACACCGCTCCCCTGCCCATGCCCGTCAACCACCTCAACGCCGCCGTCGTGGACGGCAAGATCTACGTCCTTGGCGCCCTCAAGCCCACCCCGGAGAGCGTATGGCGCGCCGTGCCTGACTGTTGGGTATACGACCCCGCTACAGATGTATGGAAGACGTTGGCCCCCATGCCTGCTGCGCTGGCGCGGGGCAGCGCAGCGGTTGGCGTCCACGGAACGACGGTATATCTCGCTGGGGGCCTGCTCTTGCTCGACCTGGTCAATAATGTTCTGGCTACGGTCGACACCGTTTCTGCGTATGATACCGTGGCGGGGACCTGGACGACGCTACCTGCGGCCGCGAGCCGCTTGCCTGGGCCAAGAGACCATGCAGGCGCCGCGCTGGTAGGGCACAAATTCTACGTGCTTGGAGGCAGGGAGTTTGGCCAGGCGAACGTGCGGGATACGGTTTTCGCGCTGGATCTGCATGACTTGGGGTGCGGGTGGAGGACAAGCGAGGCCAAGATGCCGACTGCGCGGGGCGGTCTCGCAGCCGCGGTGGTGGGAAGGAAGGTATACACCTTTGGGGGCGAGGGGAATCCGGCTGCAGGGTCCAAGGGCGTCTTTAATGAGACGGAGGCGTACGACACGGTGACGGATAGCTGGGAGAGGCTCGTGCCGATGGCGGTCCCGAGGCATGCGAGCTCGGCGGTCGGGGTGGGAAGGAGGATATACCTTCCTGGGGGCGCGAGTGCGCAGTCGGCGTCGCCTATGGACACCTTCGACTTTTTTGAATCGTAGTGGAAGTAAAGGGTTTTCAAGTGAGATGTGGAAGCGGAGAAGTATCATGTACGTTCTTTTTCGGGCGACTCAATTCGACGTAGACTGTCGGGGAGACACTCTTCACATCACTTAGTTCCTTCCTCTATCAAAGATCGGAGCTACTATGTACCCTTTCCTGATTTCAATTTTGCTATTGCCGTAACAGCGAGGTAGAACCCTAAGAAGTTGTAATATCGAACCTGGCGGGTCAAGAGTAAAAGAGGTTACACCCTGTTGTTGTAGTCTTTATCTGAGTGGGTCGCGGATCCGGGTATCTGCGAGCTATGAATCTCGCGTCTATCACGTGGAGGGAGTCCTGTGATAGATCGACCAAGAAGGATTTTTTGAAAGGATTCAATCGGACTGGAACTGGCTCTCGGTCAGGCAGGATCCGACGGCCAGCGTACGCAGCGTTGAGACTCACGCAAGAACAAGGCTTTCCAGCCCCAGCTTTCCCCGGTTGGTTACTTATTCGAAGCAGATGACGATCGGAACAGGACAACTCACGGATACCATGATACTATAGAGTAGACGAGCTGTCAACCTACCTGCACGCTTTGAAGGCAGAGAGATCTTTAAAGCCACTGTCCCGGGCCGGGATGCCAGTGCCTTTCTTGGAAAGTCGAGTGGAGAGAGCGATTGCAAGATGGGGCAGCTCTCCTCCATACTAATGCCATGCTCGATGCTCTTTCATTGCTTTTCCTGATATCGCAGACGTTGTAGGTCCTCCTTGGCGGCCTACTTAGCATCGGCCTGCTTTCTTCTTCGTTGCTAGTTTGCGTAGAATAGCTTCTCTTCCGCATACACTCATTCATCGGTATCCGGCACAAGCGTTGCAGTACCAATCGAGACTGACTAGCTGGTCCATTGTCTGGCATTGTCCACGGTGCTGTGACACCACCGACTTCTCTGCTCCTTTCAGCTGGAATGGGTCCTTTAAAGAACTCCCGCCCAAACCCGTGACTTGCATCTTTTCTCTTCAATTAGCTGATAATTCCTGCTACTTCTGTTTGGCAAGTTTCAAAAGTGTGTCTCTGATGGTGCTATCGCTCGACACGTTGGCAGCATTCAGTTGGGATTCTAAGGAGGAGGAACAATCATCTTCGATTGCTTCTGCAAAAGAGGGATTGAGTATAAAGTTACTGCTGCAGCTCTGTAAGTGTGATCTGGAGGCCTTGCAGCTCATTCATGAATGATTTGACAGCGCATCTTTCCAACCAAGCCCGAATTGGCCTACGATCTGAGATTTCGGAATGGGTCAGGCCCAGGACTTCATCGATGCCTGCTCCGATGCTGGATGGATCTGCCATATTGCAGAGTCTCCCGAGAGACTCTTCCGTAGGCTTTCTGGTCCATGCTTTTATGGAATTCGTCGAGAATTGCGGCTCATAGCTTTCAAAGACGGTAGACACAACCTCCATGGACACCGTGGCTGTCCAGGCAGTCTGAATGGCGTTCTCGCTGCATGTTTTGTAGTGTTCTCCGAGAACGCCAAAACGGTGCCAGATGGAACTCTTCGACAGAGATCAAACAGCAGCTGGTGAGAAGGGGGTACGGTTCATACTCAACGCTGCCACGCTGCATGGGGGCCAACCCCCCTCAAGCTAGCAATCCAGAGCGTCCAGCACTGCATCAGAGACAAGCGCTTCATCAGAAAGAGAGGATTGATTTACTTTGGCGTTTAAAAAAAAAAGTTGCGTTCGTGAGTAGGTGAAGGTGGAACTTTCCCCCTCCCACCCCGGAAGAGGCATACGCAGCAGTCAATGCCTACCAAACTAAAGCCCCCTACTGGACAGTTCCGGCTGTGAAGTGCGACGAGGAATATCGAGAAGCCATTGGATGAAAAGTGAATGCAAAGCCCGTCGATGCATTGAGGAAAGCTCCGAAATAACAAAATATCTGGGTTGCAATATCTTTGGGGTCTCTTCCGTCCTTCTCGGCGCCACAGTGACTTTGTCCGAATTCATCACGCCTTCTGGAACCGATCTGTAAGGAAGAAACTTTGACGCGAGTCTTACAGTTGGCATGAATGCACACAGATGGCACAAAATGTGAACGATTGAAGCAAAAAGAAGACAGAAATAGCTGTAAGAATTGCTCAAAAGACCCTCTAGGACGAATGGGCTCTGAATGGTGACCGAACATATAGGTTCTTATCTACCGCACTCTAATCCGTCG
>JAABUK010001038.1_pt1 | contig 55014 bp, 63 predicted proteins | sample 5559141 | NCBI WGS metagenome assembly JAABUK01 (sample SAMN10711869, study PRJNA513367) | rock metagenome | isolation source: Antarctica rocks | place: Antarctica: Victoria Land, Pudding Butte nord | collected 2016-01-03 | reverse complement strand
AGTGGGTTTTGCGGGCTTCGAGGATGATGGGGGCGTAGGTTTCTTTTAGGAAGAGGAAGCCCATTATTGTGTTGAAGAAGCAGACGATGGTTAGGATCCAGAAGATCCAGCGCCAGCCTAGATATTGCACTATCATGCCGCCGAAAAGTGGTCCTAATGTTGGGCCAAGGAGGGGGCCGAGAAGGTACCATCCGAATACGCCGCTGAAGAATAGTTAGGTTTGGACGAACGTGGTTGGAGATGATAACGTTCGTCTTCGAATGTTCAGACTTACGCTCTCTCACTTGGGTGGAACATGTCACTGATGGTCCCTCCCCCATTTGCAATACCAACGCCTAGGTTTCAATGTCAAGATGTGATCTCGGAAGCACACGTGATGTCTGTACGGTGAATGATGTCGGGAAGGGGGAACGTACTGCCGAAGAATCCGCTGATCGCCCTCACCGCTATCAGACTCTCCACATTCGGGCTGAGCGCTGTGGGAATCTGCAGTAGCGCAAAGACGGAAAAGCAAACCAAGTACAGCTTTCTTCTTCCAAAAGTCTCCGATAAAGGCGCAAGAACAAGGGGGCCAAGGCCAAGGAAGACGACAAAGCCAGTGGTAGCGCCAACAACAACTTCACTGGAGGTGCCAAGGTCTGCGGCGATCTCCCCAATGCCAGGAGTGAACATGCTGGAGGCCAGTGGCGAGAGAACTAGATGCACAATCAGTATCTACTCGATAGGCTCTGTAAATGATCAAATGCCGCTCACTGGCCATGAAGGCTATTATAGCCACATTGACCATCTTACGTCCCTTGGCCCAGTTTCTGGGATTCTCATCGTCCTCTTTGGAGAAATCGATGATCTAAATATCTATCAACGCAAGACTTCATTCAAAGCACGTATTCCTTGATATACCTCTTCAGACCCATTTTGGTGGCCATTTGTATCACCATTCCGGAGTAGCGGAGACCGCTCATCTGGTCCTTGCGCCATAGCAGAAAGACTGCTTGACCAGATCGTGCTTTTCAGAGGAAAATATGACGGATATTCTTAGCGCGCGTCACCAGATCTGAGATAAGCGAGATAAGCTTGATGTTGGACCCTGCCGATCTTCATAGGGCTGGGTCCTACATCGAAGAATCTGACTACTGACTGGAGCGAAACAGCTTACAAAGTAGTTCCACAGCCATCACAAGTAATGTATTCCATTAACTAGCTAGGAAGAGCAAGAATTCTGCATTCTAATCCCTTCTTTTCATTGTCTGTATCCAAGTATAACAGTGTTTCCCAAGTCCACCGATGAGAGGATCTTCAGCATGCATACATTGCATCGGCGAGCGGTTGCTGGAATAGGTGGCTTCTATGAGATGATCACAGGCGAGAAGAGATATCTGTAGGAATTTCACAATCCCCTCAAGCCCACAGTTACTTCTCAAGGTGTCAGTCTAGTCGAAAAGTGGGCTTGTCAGCTCAAAACGCTTGCCGATCAGAGATTGCTTCTACAAATACTTTCCGGCATGCCTTGAGTCGAAGCGGATGTCGAAGGCGGAGAGCGCAGAGAGATGTCCATAGCCAGATTTGAAGCGTAGGCTTGGTCTCGTGCTCGCTGAATGGCCTCAGATGTCCGGCTTCTTGTTGCAGGTAGGACGCGTTTAGACCCAGATTTGCCCATGAAGATCGCATCGAGAAAGTCAGACTCGTATGCTTGATTGATGAATTGTCTCAGTCCGTCAACCATGCGTTTATAGCTCTTCACACAATCTTCGCTACCGTACCGCATTGCAGCGTATGCAAACGAAGCTGCAAACTCCACCCACATCAGGCAATCTTGTGGATTGATGACCCTAGGTGCTCGCCGATACTCTATGGTCTGTATCTCTCCATCTTTGAGATTCCCCAAATTCCACGCCCAGTACCGGCTCGTAAGTTTCCTTTGACTGTCAGGTTCCAGGGAAGTATCAAGAGCGTTCATTAAATATATGAGATCATCTTTTGTCGTACAGTCGCGAACCTTGGAGAAGCAGGTTAAAAGATCCAAGCCCCGTAGCTGTGGATTGTCGACCGAATTACTGAAAGTCCAATGATCTTGGCGTAAGAACGAGGGTGTCAATTCTTCAAACGCCTCTTCGAACCATAAAATACTGCGACAGATGTTCTTGATACGGTCAATTGTCCAACCATCAATAGGCGAGATGTGGACATGGGTGGCAGTATCACCAATTGTTTGAGGATTGTTCATTCGGGCGAAATAATTGATGGACCGGAAGAGCTCAGTTGTGTACTCTCGCCACCGTGCTTCGTGGGTGGAACTGGCATGGAATTCTAATACTGGCGAAATAAATTCAACAGGCCCTTCGCCTTTCATCAGTGGACTATTGGTAGGACTGACGTTGAGTACGAAAGACTTACAGCTGTCTTCATCTTCGAAGGGATCTTCTTTGTTAAGAATCCACCCGAACGCAGAGATATGAGCGGGCTGGTGGCCGGCATGCTCAAAGTCGTCGATGCGCATCTGGGGATAACCGGGTTTGAGGACCTTCTGGTATGAATCAAGGCAACGGACGGCGACATCGTACCAGCTTTCGACAATAGACCCAGGACTAGTGTAGGGGTGGAGTAGGCACTCGATCTCAATGCCGATATTCATATTGCCAGGGATCTGTCGAGCTGGCAGTGCAAAGCTTGGCTTGAGGTAATTGCTTGACCTTAATGTGAGTACTCAAGTCCTCGAGCTTCTTGCAGACTGAAATATCCCAGTAAAGAGCAAATTGGCCCATTACTATGAATTCAGAAGACCTGTGTAAGCTCAAGCTTCTATTTATAGAGGGAGTCATAGGATCTATTCCTTTGTTAGATCTCGAAAGACGCCCGAGTTCTATTTGAAGACAAAGAAATGAAACAAGAATCCACGCTCTCAAAGAGCTTGCTACTCCCAATCCGGCATCCGAGGGTCTTTGCACGTTCCCAGTGATTTGGTTCGCGGTTCAACGCCGACGTTTCAATGCGGTCAGTCGCAAGGACACCACAATCATACCGAAGATTCACAACAATATCAATTTCCCCTTTCGGAGATCCCTGAGCTTTCTACACCAGAACAAGTCATCCGGGCTCAACCATGGCCCTAAGAATGACAATATGAGTAAGCCTAAAGCGGCCATTAGTGGGCCCGAACCCGTAGGTTTCAGCCAGGGAGAAATTCGTTTTAATATCAGCAACCCTAAAATCAGTCCACAGTCGCTATCATCAGCAACATATCCTCCTGAATTCCAACAAAGACATCGGTCTTCGGCGCCAATAAAATCACACAGAGTAAACGTCATGCCCTGAACATACCTCTGGCTTCTGCCACGTGCGAGGTTTGAGATTAGGGTGAACGAAGCAGTCCACTGGCTGGTGTGACCTTTTGTACTTTGGCTGTGGTCTTGTTGTGGATTTCGCTGAATGTTGTACGACAATTTGCGCTTAATGCTGAAACCAACATTCGGTATGTCATCGCCGAGAGGACACGTTCTTTACGCGCAAGCGCAGAATACTCTGCACCGCTCAACCTGATCGATCTTGACTTCCTCCCCTTGCTATCTCGCCAATCCATACACATTCCCCTCGGACTCAGAGAAATGCTACTTATTGGTGTCACCCTTCTTATTGTGTTTCTCAACCGCACCCTCGCGATTATTCTACCTCCAGCGAATCCCGCTATCAATCTCGCAGTTGGGAGTAGCGCACCTTCACTCAATGCACTCAACGCTACCTCTGGCCCAACCTGTGATTCCAACAGTTACGGTTTCAACCTCAACAGGAGGAGCTGCGTCGAGGCCGTTGAACGTTTGATCCCAAGTTCTAGCTGGATTGATCAAAGCGTCGTATACGTTAATCGTGACAAAGATATAAGTGGGGTGCGAATTGTGCTGCCATGGCGAGAGCTCAGCTGTACGTCACATTAATTTCGACTTCATCGATTCATTACACTTTTGTTGCAGGCTTCCCATTCAGCCATCGGGGCTTGAATACCCTGTTAAAGTGGAAAGGATCCAACTGACCATGATTAGCGGACGGAACTTGCGCAGTCGATGTCATGCTCAAGCCAGGTGTAGCCCAGGACCGCTCAACTACACAGCCAATCTACAACGCTGCGACTAGGATCTTGGACACTTGTGTAGCCGGAGAAGGAAACGTAGGCGGTAGTGTAAGCAATTTAGGTACGTGTAATTCTTCCAATATCTTCAGTATCTGCTTCGAAGCTCAGGGATGGCCTTCGGACTCCATGACTTTGTGATTCCAGGGTTCATATGTTTGCTTCGAAGACATCTCCACTACTGACAGCCCCGTCGACAGGCGAGAACGGGAATCTGATAGTATCCATCAAGCAATACGAAGGTCCACTCGTTTATTGTAACGACCCTGCACGCGCCGGCGGCGGCAGCGGAATAACCTCAGCTTCATGCCGTTCGGTCCTCTCTTTCATGCCCGTAGACTATGGATTGAATATCTACGGCCCCGCAGGAGACAGCACCGCAGACGTTATCATCCCGAAGACGTTCGGGTCAAGTAAGCACCCCTCTACACGTACGTGACCTGATATATTCCGCTGACAAAAATGCGTAGTGTATGGCACAACGTGCGGAGTCACCTTATCCAGCTTCTTGCCAAGTGTCAAGCGAGATCAAGCTACCAACTGGGATGTATGGGCGGCAGCAGTGAAGGTAGATGCGATGTGTGTTCGAAGAGGATTGAGTGGAATTGCGTCTGGTTTTGGTGAGTTCCATGTACGGAAGTTGCACTACCGGTATATGCTGACAATCCCGTAGGTTCTAGGAAAGCGTTGAGGGTATCTCTGCTCAAAACAGTCACGTTGGCTAGCAATTCGACTGCCATGGGGTTGGGGAGTATTTCGCTAGACGGTCTTGCGGAACAATAGCCGTAGAGCAAGTTCCAATTCAGCTTCAGCATATAACCCATTATCTCACCATCTTCCATTGAATTCACCAAAGCCATACCAATTAGCGGAGGACTTCCCAGCACGCCGAACAACCAAAGTCCCTAACAGAGAAACCCATCGAACAGAAACATCCAGTATACCACCCCAACCAAAATCAACAGTGAGCCCCCTTCCTGCACTCCAACCTCTTTCAACAGCCCCAGCTCTACATCCCGCCAGTATCTTTCGCATCACGACCGCTGCCAATAACTTAATACCACAACTCCTATACACAAAACCCCTCAACTAATCCACCATATCCACCGCCGTCCAACCATAAGCCTACGGCGTCTTCTATAGGCAAAGAAACCGCTTTCATTGAGTACACCTACCCTACTCTACCCACATCTACCCACCCCCTTCCCCTCCCCTCTTCAACCCGAAACCCCCTAGAGGCCTATGTTGTAGTTCTAAATCATCAACCGCTATGTTGTACTGCACCCTGCCAACAGCGCTATACCCTAAATCTCCCCTCTTCCTCTCCAACCTCTTCCCCCCTAACGCGCTTCCCCTTGTGAATCTCATTTCATGATTACTGAGCGAGGTAGATTTTGAATCTCGAGCTTGACAGAGAGGAATAGGGAGGGAGAGGGAGAGTGTTAGGAAATGGAAGTATTCGATTTAATGGGCTTGGCCGGTTTGGAATAGCCATACATGATTATCATGAAGATCTAAAAGGGTGAGAAACGGTGAAAAGTATCGTATCATCGTCCATTCCTAAATGCTAGATACGAGAGTTACTCAAGAAGCAAGATGTATGCCCCTAAATACAGCTTTTCAGCGCAGAGTCAGTTACCCCTCCATCAAAAGGGGGAGGGGGCGGGTAGACTGTGTTTTCTTGTGGAGTTCTCGAGAGTGATGGACGGGATTGGGAGTGCATATGTTGGGTTGGGTTGGAGAGTGGTCGGATTGTACTATATCTCAGAGTGATGTTTTGGGAGCAGCGTTGGTAGTGGAGGTTGTAGGGATTGCGATCTCATATCGTTCGTGATAGCAATCGGAAGGGGGATTTGTGGGGTGATCAAAATATGAGATGGGAGTAGGTTCATGTAAAGGGCTTTTGGATTATGACACTACTGTGCTTAGATGAAGTATTTGCTTAGTAAATTCGTGTCCTAGCTGCACGAGGTAGGAAAGGTACGAAAAGCATGTGTTCCCCGTACATGAAGAATGAAAACAGTGGTGAAGCCACACAGTTCTGCTGCTGTGACCACGAACCCTCATGGCTAGCAGTGTCTCATGCGGAGACAACAGGCCGGCCCTCGCTCTGTACTACATTTCAGGCCCCTAGACACCAAAACCAATTTCATCCTAGGGTTTCAAACAAATGTAAGCACGGCTTTCATGACGCGGCTCGATAGAAAATCGGATCTTCAAGAGAAAATGTCAGAGAACAATAGCATGTATCATATCCATGGGCGCTGACCAGCTGCCAGCATTCCCACCGTTGCTCCTGTATGCCCATCGTCTGATCGATGTGGACGATACAGGTCCACACTGCATTGGTGCTCATATGGTATCGAGCAATCAATGCGCTAGATGTGAGGCACAAAGGTCGACCATCGAATTGACTCGTAAGCGCTCTGAGGCTGCGCACGCAGACTGACCAACACCTGCATCAACATATACACCCTGACGATTGTGTAAAGCGCCATGATCAACCCGGTTAGATATTTTAGCAATATCAATGATGTTGTAGAGGGATTGTTAGAGGGCCTGAGCGTAGTGAGGAACAGCCCAACATACAGTCCAAAAGCTAGACAGTAGAGGGCACTTGCCCGCCATAGCCACAACTCAATGTTCGAGGGGAGCGTGATGTTGTAGGCTGCAACGTAGCATGCTCCATATGCTGTGGCGAGAAGGGTCAATAACCCTATGTGCCATATGGGCAGATACTTGTTCATTAGTTGGAACCAATCATTTCCACCCCATATGAACTCCTTCCAGGTACCTTCAACCCTCGAATAAGATGTGATACGCTCTTGGGCCATTGTATTCTCGCTGCAGTTGATCATCAAAGGAGTCTTACTGCCTTGAGGCTTTCTCCACCATGCCGCATAAGCGGCGACAGCACAAAACACGTATGCTGAGGTGCTGACCTCCAGAAGGGTGACCGCTTGGTGTTCAGCAAGTCTGGATATGACTTGAGTGGCAAACCACAAAGCTTGGGCGCAGGTGATGAGCTTTGTCAATGCGTCCGAGTTGGCTGTGTTGTTGATCTCGCCTTTCGATCTTCTTCCCAGCTCCTTCACCCACTGCAGATGTGTCTCTATTGCTACACATTCTGTGCTATTATGACTATTCTTTTGCTTTGCCAGTTGACTTTCGACATCCTCATCTGTAGAGGTTGGGCGAGACCCTGGGCCAGAAAGACTGGCAATGTCAACAATGTCGATCTGGCGGTAGTTATCTTCATCCGACTTCAAGCAGAAGCCACCCATCTCGAGAAAGAATCCATGGACGAGAGATACGTCGTCGTCGCAAAGAACTTTCTTGAGCTCTTGAGTAGCCTTCCAAGCGTAAAGCAGTTCAACGATTGCAGTGTAAGTCAACATTTCTGGCGCTACCATGAAGATCATCGCAGGTACGATTCTGCTCCTGACGATTTGCTTCCTCGTTGTGAGGGGCCACTTCAACGGATATTGTGGCACTGGAAGATGAATTGCGGTCCATACACAGAGAATGATGGTCGAAAGGCAGCTCCAGAGTATATCGATGGTCCCACGTCCACAATTAGCTGAGACCCATCCGTAGACAAGGTCCGTTGAGTTTACCATTGCGAATAACGCGACCTCGTGGGTTTGGTGTGATGAAGAACGATTTGACTTTGAAAGATGTGATAGGAATTCGTTTCGGGATAGGATGGGATGTTCGATTTTTGAGCGTAGTTTCTTCTCTCGACGATGTTTGGGTCGGACCAATTGATATCCAGACTGTGTTACAGATCGCTCTTAGTATGACTGATAGCTTCTAGAGGTCTGAAGTTCCAAGCCTTGGAATAAGGTCTGTCAACAGAAATCAAAAAGACTAGATTGCGCCCAAGGAGAAGCTGTACGTAGGATCAGTTGGTCCCCTGTGCAGTGTGTATTCGCAATGTCAAATGACAAAGCATTGCATGTAGAATTGAGCAATAATGAGAAAAGGTAAGGGGAACATGTCGCTTAAACATGAGCAAAGGTGTACTAACCCAGCGCGACGAGTTGGCAGCTCACGAGGCTACACTTCGTCCTGTGAGGTGCAAGGTCAACCAGTAGCCACTCTGTACTTAGAGAGGACCGTCATCCCCAACCAATGTGTCCGGCCCGGAAGCTTCGCCTGCATGAAAGACCCCATGCAAGAAACGCGAAGATGACCTCCGGTGACACTGCAGGTTATATGGCCGCCGCAACTTTGCCTCGACAGATAGACAAAGAGGCATGATTGTCCCAACATATTCCGGAACTCCGCTTATAGATGAATGCTACGCTGTTTTATTATTTGAGCAAAACGAAAGAATCCACTGGGCGCAATGTGTACATCGCCAGACTGACTGTCTTCAAGGCCTTGTTCCAGGGACTCTGTTTTAGATACGAGCCTGCCAGTTGAGATGTGATTTGGCTTGGCCCGAGTGAGATGAACTTGTGACGGAAGTCGAAGATTTCAGCAGCTTCGCAACTCCCTTAGGATGCATGCAGAAACCTCATGCGATGCACAGCCAGGAAAACAGCCATTTGCTCCGAGATATTCCTAGCATACAATCACTGGTACTGACTGCAATTTCCAAAACAGCAGGAGATTCCGCAGTCGATGAAGCAAGGACTCCGGAATGGGGATTATAATAGCGAACGATCCTGCTCTCAATGTCATGTATTTCGTACATTCACGTCTTGTTCCAAAGAGCGAAAGAGTAGCCGTTCAAGCAGAAATCTGGTAGGACGTGGTCATTAAACGTTTCATGCAGCCGTCCGAAGATCCAAATACAGTTCGTCATGTGGTTGTTGCTTGCAAGTACCCTTCGGAAGACAGCGGGATTCGGGGGAAACTCACATGACAGCCCCGTCGTATGTGCGAGGGCCCGAGGTGTTCCAACATGCAAAGATGTCGGAAGAGAATCGAATCGTGATTCGATGAAGTTCCTGCCGCTAATGTAGCGCCGGCTATGAGCATATCCAACGCTAGCCCTGCCCCAAGACCTGCAATGCATTTCAAGCTTTGGTCACCGTTCACAAGAAGCAAAAGATTCGATAAGTTGTTGGGAAAGGTTGATGATATCAAAGTATTGTTCGTCAGATGCTCCTTCGGGTACCATACAGTGTGACGCTCACTAGGCGAGGTTCGATCGTAGCTGGTAAGGGTTGATGTGAGGCAATGGAGGAATAGCGATGATGTCGTCGTTCCTAGCATTAGAAGTAAGGTAACACTACTCTGGTCGGTACTCTTTCAGATATCCTGCAGAACTCTCGTGCTGCTTCACTTACCAAGTCTCTATAATTGTAAATGCCAAGCAGCTTCTGTACAATTAGCAGTTCAGAATTCCATAATCTTACCCAGTAGGAAAGGCAAAAATGAATGTCCGATCATCCACAGTAGCACTTGTGTTCTGCTGCCTACTGACCTGAGGAGGCGCTGAAGTAGGCCTAGATTCCCTCCATTGATATTTCTAACATTTTTTAATTGACTTCTCCTAGACCATCTTCCCGCCCCTCGACCTCTTCCCGCGCCAAATCTCCTCCTCATGATCTGCGATGCCGATGAGTGGCACAGAAGGAGGCCATAGGGGCTCAACAGACGGTCTCGGCCATACCACTCGAATGAGGGTCGGGGTGTACATAGTGCCGCTGCGAGCATTCATTAATCTCCTGACTGCTACCTACATCCGCAAGTAAAGGGCTTGCTGGGTCCGAGCCACTGAGTTATGAGACCCTGGGTAGCAGGCGTTGAATTGGGGCTTTTAGGTTTTTCAGGAATGATGTGAAGATTTGGATGGAGAAGAAAGAGATAACCCGTATAAATAGTTATAGTAGTGGTGCTGCTTAGAGGCCTAAGAGTATGTAAGGTAGAAGCACAATAAACAGCAAGAAGACGATGATTAAATCATGTGACTCCCCTGAGCCTGGGTCGATTTGAGTTAGGATGCAAGTCCCTCTTCATAGGTAGTCATCTAGCGCATTCTATTGATTCCTGCTGTGCCATTCGTGAGGTGCCCGACATCACGCTTTTCATGCCAAGGTTTTCGAACTTGCATCGTGTCCTCGTACACCGATCAATCGACCACCCTGAACTGCTGGTAGTTGACAACTGGTAGGATTGTTAAGGGATGGTGAAGCCCAGATCTGGGAGATTGGGGGCCAAGATTAGCGAGGCAGACGCTAGACTACCTAGTAATCCCTATAAGGTTAAGGTACTTCTAGATCGCTTGGCATGTGAAGATCTGAGACCATGACCATGTTCCCGCTGAGCATAAGTTGTGTATTCCGCGTCGAGTCTTATCAATATGGCAGACATGCAATGTAGAGAACGGATGATGCAAGATATGAACTATCTCGGACGAGGAAACAGAGCTGGACATGTTGCAGTATCCGATAATACGTCACCAATTGATCGACGGGCGGAAATTGAACGATGTCATCACTGCGAAAAATAAGCTCGCGTGTCATAGCTTCACTCAAGCCTTCGTTGATCTTTCCATCTTTTCTGAGATCTGTCACTATTTTCCTCAATGAATTGATACATGGCACTTACATTCGCCAAACTTACTCGAGCAATACCAGCAACAGTTCACCCAGCCGCCACAGCTCACTTCAAAACCGCAGCATCCCGACCCTTTCCACGGTTGAATCATATTCACTTCCACACGGCCTCTAAAATCATGGGAAGCCAAGGAGCATCTACCTACAGAGCCAACGGTGACAATGGCGACGAAGGAAATACTGAGGGAGAATTGAACCAATGGAAGCATCGAGCACCATACAAGGTCCACGACAACGATCCCAATTTCCACGCTCGCTACACTGGAAGCTGCCATTGCGGCAAAGTGACATACCAATTGAGCAGAGAAAAGCCTCTGGATTCCAAGTACTGCCATTGTACTACCTGCCAGAAGATTCACGGTACGTTGCTGCCTTACCCATCATCTCCATGTTCCAAGACTCATACTAACGCAGCCGTTCAGGAGCACCCTTCCAGTGGGCCGCCATCTTCCACAAAGAAGATATCAATTTCACCAATGGAGTTCACGACCTCGGCTGGTACGAGAGTTCCGAGAAAACTACCGTGCATAAATTGCCCTGCAAAGTTAGCTGCGCATATTGCCGTACACCCATCATGGATGAAGGGAGGAACATGATCTTGTTATTCCCAACCCTGATCGATTTCAAGTCTCCAGAGGATCGCAAAAACTTCGACATTAAGTATGTCAGATGTTACCCCGAGTAAGAGACTCTGCTGATGCTTTCTCGTAACAGCTGCCACATGTTCTATCCACGACGAGTCCTTGACATCAACGACGGGAAGCCGAAGTGGACGGGTATCAACGGCCAAAGTGAATTGGTGGGCGATACGCCTGAAGAGTTCAAGGAAGAGCATAAAAAGCGGAAGCGCGAGGATGAGGAGAAGAGCAAGCAGGAGGAGAAGTCGGGCAATGCCGACAATCATAACAACTGAGACCCGACGGGAATACAGTTAAGGTCATGACAGACCTGTCGATGTCGGCTCGTCCAGGCACGTTATATGCAGTCACCTCAGTGGTCAGACTCCATCAAATGTAGGCTAAGCGCTCTACATTTACTCTAATACCTGGGTCAAGAAACAAGCGGTTTTGCTATAGCATCAACAATAGCCTACAGCTCACAGCTATAGACTTCGCAATGAGCGAATCAAGCAAGCATACCCTGACCCCCATTCCCACCTCGAGATGTTGTGCTTACTGACGTCCTTTGACGTTCTTTGACATCCCTCCTTCCCGCCATCACTCGTTTCGGGTATGTCACGAGTAAGCTCTGCTCATCGTTTCCACGAGATTAACTCCCTCGTATATAAGTCATCATCTACACACATGACCATCTCGAGATCTTCAACCTCAAGAACCCCTTCCCAATTCAAATCACACATTTCTCATATCTCAAGAAACTTACCGACTCAGTCCATCCGTGGAGTGATTCATGATACGCCGTAATAGACATGACAGGCGAAAACTCACAGGCCTGCGTAGAGGTCTCGGGCTCGTACGTTTAGTACCACACATTTAGTGGAGAGAGATAAGGAGCTCATCTTTCGGAAACAAGTGACGGAAACACGATGGTGTAGACGTGATAACTTCGGCTGTTACATGAAGGCATCGGCCAATAGATACAAAGCCCTAATTACACCACCTTATCATCAAGGTCCTAGTAATCACGCTTTGAGTACTCTGTTCCCCCTCGGCCGGAACCACTTCGTCCATCATCACCGTAGTGCTGGATGTCACATCAGCAGGACTCTCGCTAGTTGATTGGTATGGCGCTCACCTGTCTTCTCATAACCTGAAGCCTCTTCTTCTTGGTCTGCGAGTTGATCCATGTGCCGATGACGAAAGCGAGAATGTTGAAAAATGGCACCCATGTATGCTCAGGGAGGAACTTCTGCGCGAACGCCAGTGCCAATGGTGAGGTGATCCAGCTGACCTTCATGACGGGCATAAAGCCGACTCGGACGGTCGCTCTGATCTGGTGGAAGGTTCTAGCTCCGGCAATGACGGCCATGGAGGCAAGGTAAATGCTGTTCTGTATCGGAGCGATCTATGCAGAATTATTGTCAGCCTTGTAATGATACTAAATTCGTTCCTGTCTGTTTCACGGTCCGGACGTACCACAAGATTGCTGACAAGTATTTGGAGAATCTTTGCTTTCAAACTTGTTCGTCCAGAAAACAGCCTCTGCAAGATATTGATCAAGAAATGCCCCAAAGGTGCGCTAATGAAGGCCCCATAGACAGCCATTTTGGGCACCCGAGAGCTGACGTAGTGACCGTGCTTGCTAACATCCTTCGCGATCCATGACGCAAGAACTTCTTGTAAAGCTGAAAGAGAGCCAGAGGTGAGCATCTTCGTGCGGAGGGGGTTGCTCTGAAGCTGCGAAAGGTAGGCCTAGCAAGCCATGCAAGTCAGTCTTCCGGCCAAGGTTATTGGACAGTGTCACTATGCTCACAGCTAGGTAACCCTGCGCAGTCTCGCTTCCTGTCAATCTTTCGCCAATGCCATGCGCGATCCCCTCTTTCCGTCCTTCGGGGATGGGCGCATCCTTGACGGTCTCTTGTTGAAATTTGACCGACATGCTTGGTTGTTCGTAATGCCCAGGAGCCTTCCGCTCAGATCAATTCGAGTCGTCTGATTAACAAGCAGTCAGTCGGTTGAAGTGAAAGGTATGAGACTCAATGATGACTGAATTGCGTCGGATAAGGTCGATGAGAATGTTTGTTGTCAGAGCCCCTCAGCCGAGGTCGAGCTGATCGTTTGGTGGGGGAATGTCGATTTGCTATGTAAAGGTCGCGAACAGATGCTTACCCAGGTTTTCATGCACAATGTGTACGTGTGACGGCCGTCGCGATGCCTTACGCCCTCAAGTCCACGTTGGTGTTCGCTGGGAAAGAGGATGAACCAGGGAGGAGCGTCTCCGCAACGTCCACACCTGCCCTTTCGACGCCATTCCTCTTCAGGACTGAAAGCTCTCGCGCTAGCGACGTCGCCACGCAACAACAAAGCATCCATCCGCCACAACATCGACCATCTTCAACATATCCAAAGAGTCTACCAATTTCGGGAAGAGGAGGATTAAGGCAATGAAGCGCTTTTATAGGAAGGTCTGTGGCTTCCATCGACAATCTGCAGACTGGGGTCTGGAGCTCCGTACGCATCATGGCATCGCAGCTACGGCACTGCCCAGGCAATCGCTGCCGAAAGGGGTTTCCCTTGCTCACATCCGACTACCACCTATGTCAGCATGATCTATGCTCGACAGTGTGACCTTAAAGCACATACAATATCCCTCTTTTCTGGCCAAACCCACCTGACCAAATACCTTCCTCAAGAATGACCTTTGTCCTCCCTCTAATCAACCCTGCAAGCTGGAACGGACCAACGTCTGGAAGCAGCCTAGCTATCAGAATAATCGGCAGTCTTAGGTTCGTGATTTACAAATCTGTGAACTTAATAGCTTTGGAAAACATAGCTCTAGTACATCAAGACTTGTGGTAGAGCTTTTTAAGATACTGCCCCCCACTTTTCGTCCACTTCTTCTGGGGCAACCGGATACTACACCAGGTCCAACAGTCCCTGGTATCCTCGGCATGTTGCCCTCATTGGGGCAACACTTTCTTGTAGCAAGCCTAGGGAGAGAAAGCAGAGAACTTGATTATCAATTCAGCACGCCAAATGGACCAGTAGCTCTTTTTACCAAATTCCAACTCAGAGAGGGCTAGTTTCCTCCTACGCGGCATGCATTACGCATGGTGAATAGACCTCGCTTCTAAGAAGCGGCGTCTTCTTGCACCTCACCAGAGCTATGAGGACGGGACTACGACGTCTACGGTAGTACAATTGAGTCGAGAGCGAAAAAATCCCATGCGCAGGTTCGAATGCTGGTAGACTTAAGGACGAGCAAGTCCGATTAAGTGGGTCGTTTGCTGCTTTTCACGTATTTCACCCTTGAAATAGGATTGTCCTGTGAATTCCATACTCAATTTGCCATAAAGTCGGGCTTGGTCGCTCCATTTATACTTCTTCTGGTTCTGCATCACAGCAAGGTTTCCTTCTGCAATATCTATTTGTGGAAAAATGACCCTGCCCCTTTATTGACTATTCTTCGAGTATCATCATGCTGTTTTTGGCACTATCCTACAATAGATCGTCGTCAATGTAATCGTCATCGCTGGTAGCGACTGCTGGACAAAGACCACCATAAATGCAAACAGGTCGCCGATAAGCACTACCGATGGTTGGAAAATAATCATCTTGAATCACAGTCAGTAGCACTGCTCTCAATCCATCGATGGCGATATCAGCAGAAAGAGTCCCTAGAAAACCATGTGCGATAACCATGTGCGAAGATAACTTCACGACGATGCTTCGGAGCGCTAATCGGAAGCGGTGAAGTAGCATCGGAGAAGGGCGCAAGACTGCATGATGCAAGGCATCTGACTCGCGAGTCTCGGTCATTCGACATTGAGCTGTGAAGCAGACTAGATAATGACTGTTTTGCGGAACGCCCTTGGCGCGCTTGTTGCAGCATGAAACAACGGCACAGGATTGAGCCGCAAGTATCAGCAAATAGACGAGGCACAGCATAATCTACACGGCATGATCTTTTATTTGATTGGAATCACGGCAGCGTTTAAAGCCGCTCCAATGATGCAGTCACATTTCGACACCCGGCTCGGCCCATGCTTGAATGGCTTCCTTTACTCCTTCGTTCGTCATTCTAAAAAAAGCCGTCAGATCGTCGTGGGGGCTGTCTATTCTAGTTGGCTATACACAGCATCCCACTCCTATTCTCCGGATCCACAGTGACGGCATATATGCGTTATCATGGTGAACGTGGTCCGAAGAAACCCTCATCTTCTGCTTGGACTGAATGATGATACTATGGGCAATTACAGCGCCTTGTGGACTCGGTTGCTTCCGAAAGGACATGCCGTGCCGAATGTTCAGATCCAACGTGGGTGTTTGGCACAGAAACATCCAACAAGTACCATGTGCCGGACCTGCACGAAGCTTCGCTAGTGACTGACGAGGACCAAGGAAGCCCCTAGTCCTTGAACATGAGCCTACGCGTCGACATCTAGCAACCCAAGTGCTATCATCTCTCGTTGATTTCGGGTCAGCAAATGTGCATTCAGGCTATCCACGAGCCTGATTACGACTGAGTGGGTCTTTGAAGAGATTACACTGAGACAATTGTTTCAAGCGGCTGAAGCCTACTGTTTCTGGTACATGTTTCGATAGCCACGAGACCTTCCTTACTGACCCTGAATGCGGGAAACCCAATCAGCCGAAGGACCGAGTCACAGCTACTAGGCATATCATAGGCCGTACAACGATCGACAAGCTTAACGACCCTTGCCGGAATGCGGCTATACACCGCCATCAGCTAGAGAAGTGGCCGAAGTGGAAGAAACAGTATCGGCCTGGTTTGAACCAATTGCATCATCACGGGCCAACATACGCTTCCTTCACCCAATATTATCATGGTATCTCGTCATCAAGATAAGGGACCATTCATGTGACGGACCCCCTGAGGGATCCTGTGGACCGCATGCTGTCATACCTGTCTTTCACTGGCCCCCAACGTAACGCTTATGCAGTGAAGATGAGGGAAGACTCCCTTGGCACCGTCAGAGGCATCAGGAAAACGGCAGGACCGCCCGCACGGGAGACTACAATTAAATTCGCCGATCTACTCCTACAAGACGAGTCGGATCATTATAAGAGGATACCAACACCCCACTCAAGTCCCACTATCAAATTCTCTTCATCCTCACTCCAGCCTCCCAAACCTCCCCGAAATCAACGAGCCTCACACTTGAGCAATCATGCATTTACCCACCGCCCTCACCACCCTCTTCTACCTCACCACTCTCCTCCACACCCCCATTAATGCCCTCGGCATCAATTGTCGCGGCTCCGGCATGTGCCCCTACGCCTCCTGGGAGAATAAAGCCCGCGAACGCATCACTCAAGTCCTCCGCGACGCAGTCTGGGACTCGCCCAAACCCAACAGCACCACCTACGGCAACGGGGACCACGTGATCTGCGTCTCCCAATTCCAAACCATCTCTCTAACCGGCGCGCAAGAAAAGGGCGCCGAAGCAGCCGGCGCCTCCTCCACAAGTACACAAACGCTGGGCCTCTCCGGGGTCATTGGCGGCGGCGGCATCTGCCTCTTCCCCCAGAAAATGGGCAATGGTGCCGTCTTGACACTGGGCGATGTGCGCGCCCTGACTGATCAGGTGCTCGTGCATGGATGCGGGACTTGTGGCAGCGTGCCGATTCATTATGTCGATCAGGGTTCCAATGATCCCAGGTGGGGAATACTGACGTTCAATTATGTGGAGAATCCGGCCTGTGTGGGGAATTGTTTGAGTGCGAATGGGCAGCCGTGGATCAATGGGACGGTGCAGAGTAGTGGAACGCAGTTTAGTAAGAGGGTTCAGCGGTCGGCGAAGTTGGGGCCGAGGGTGGAGGAGTAAAGTTACGGTCTATTGGGAGTTTCTTGTTTTCGAGCGGTGTCGGGAGGCTTCCTATGGTATTCGACTTTCATTTCGAGACTTGAGTTTCTCGATTAATGTCTTTCTTTGACACTGTGATCATTTATAGGAGAGGCTATGATGATAACGGACTCCATACTGGATAGGAGCGCATCTAGTCCTTCTGATCTTCTCCTCCTTCTTTATCTTTACCACTATAATCTTCCCCTTCAATGATTATATTAGAACTAAACATACATTTTAACTTCCTATTCAAATCTCAAAAATCGAGTACAAAGACCAATCCTCCCCAAAAATTACAAGACTTTCAATAGAAAGAACATCATTCCGAAGACGTATCTATCATCTGTCTACTTGTGAGATATACGAGTCTTTGCAAATAATCCAATACCCAAACAAGCCCATAGCCTCATCCTCACCAAAATTTTCAAATCCACCATCCGCTTTCCCATTCCAGGAGTCCCTGCACACCTCCAGAGCATAAAAACCCAAATGTCCCCAAAAGATGAAATACCTCGCTTGAGCGTCTAGTATCGATACTACAATCCCACCTGCAGAGATCATAGGTAGTAGAAATGGTATTCATTCAACAAAGCCACCTTATGCTGTACCTTTTATGACTCATACCTGTCCGTAAGTTTGTTCATCTGCTGTTGTCTTCAAGCGCCTATTGCTTTAAAAATCTGGGTCTTGAGGCTGCTATGATCTATGTGCTCAGAGACGAAGTATAGACAGAGATATCGGTAGGGGAAATTGTTAGAATGTAGAAGCTGTTGTGATCGTGTTCTGTGACTATATGGGTATATATTGTTTCGTGCGATGCGTGGAAGGAATGAAGTATTGTGGGAATGGATTAGTTGTCTTTGATGGAGATTTGTCTAATCTTGTTTGAGGTTTTATCTTGTGGGCCGAGGGGGCGTGTTTCTATGCTTTGTTGTGGCGTTGAAGGCATATTTCGCTATCTACGTGAACGCGTTATTCTATTCACACTTTGTGGTCAAGAGTATAATGGATGATGGCATATTTAGAGATGAGAAAGGAGGACGGAAATGACATTGAGGGCGGTATTGAACATGTGGGAATCTCATGATGATGTCCCGTTAGTTTCTGGGTCACTTCGTTGTATTGTACATTACTTTGCTGATAAACCCATGTCTGCGTCTGGTTCATTTGTTTACGGTAGCTGAACGATGTGGTTATTCTTTATGATGTCGACTTGAAACCAGGTGAGCTGAACAGCTGCTGGCTGCAAAAAACTAGCTAGATAAGGGGCCTGCTCTCGTCGAGTGATAGCCAATTAATTTGATTGAAGTTTCTGCAGCAATCTCACACCAGCAATGGGAAGAGGTTCTACGCTCCCATTGGCCGCCAGCCACGTCCAAGAGCTGTTCATGCCTTGGTGGACGAGCTCTGGTGGGTGTAAAGCCTGAGATGTGATCATGTAGTTGTTCAGTATGGCTTCGAAAGGTGAGCCGACAGCGTACATATAGAAGCTCAACGCTCCATGATCAAAAGGATCTGTAAATTGGGTCAGTCATTGTCAATCAACCAGGCTGTAAAGCCAAAAGGGGAATCGATATCAGTCAAGTACCGGCAATCAGCACAATACCACCCTCGTTTGCTTTACCAATACAATTTCTCGACAACTTCAGAACTTCGCGCTCGACATACGCCCAGGTTGAGGCCGGCGCGGGATCGATCACGCGGCCGCTCGCAGCTGCAGTGGCCATGAGAGCGAAGCGGCATGTTTCTACACAAGCACGCTTTGGTCAGCGACCCGGTAATATTTCGGAAGATGGGCTTACTGTATCTCCAGAATTTGGGTATTTGCTGCATTTCCGTCCCGAGGTCATTCTCAAGCGCAGCAAACGGCGGTTCCAGAAGCTGTGGCTCGACAAATCGACGGAAGTCATCCAACTTTGGGGTCGAAGCTGAACTTTTCGAGTGTGGCATTGCGAGGAATGTACTCGCGCAGTCCTCCAGCTTCGGCCGGCCGTACATACGGTAGTCGCATTTGAATTGGGACACAACATTCTGAATGGAGATCAAGAAAACGTAGATTAGGATATTTCGAGAGTGCATGGCGACAAGACCAGATGTTGTTACAGGAACATAGGTTCCATGCCACTTGAATGTGGTTCCAATGTAATAAGTCTCAAAATATTTCCGCCCGTCTTTACTCTTCGGAAGAGGCTTGCGGGTAGAAATTGAAAGTACGGTTATGCGCTCTCGTCGTTTGCATGTGTTCCTCCAGTACTGTCTGCAAGAGAGAGCCGCATGCCGCGTCGGGACGATCTGAGAAGACGGCGAATGAAGGAAGAGAGCCTTTAAGCACGCGATGGACCCTGGAAAGCAATTGCACTCATCTGCTCACTGTCCTGAGAGCCGTGATACAACGCCATGGGCATCTTTTGGACGAATTTCGCTGCTTTGCAGTTTTTGTCTGGCTCCGTTTGTTGTTGGTCTCTTGCTAATGCTAGGACCGCGACCTGTGATGCGACGACCTATGGCAAGCCATTGAGTGCCGATTGCACGACCCTCTTCCAAAAGTTCACTGACGGACAGAATTTGCGGACACGCTTGTTTGTCGAAGAACAGCTGCGCGCAGAGCCAGATCTTGCCTGGCCTGGAGTTGATAACCCTTTCGTACCTCCGATCGTGCAGGTGCCAAAATACTACTCCATGAGTAAGTGTTCTCAGCACAACTGCGTTTGTGTGAGTCTCCATAACCTAAGAGCTCGACCTTGACAACCGGAGAACAGATACCTGCAACTTCGCCATAATGCCATACACCAACCCTAACACACGCTCCATGCTTCCACTCGGCATCACCAGCTGGGGCAGCATAAAGACCTCGGGAGCACAGCTTATCGCCGAGTGCTTGAAGAAGGGGAGTAATAGTGGGGGTGAGATTTTTGTAAGAGACAGTATGCATGCTCTTGCACCACATTCATCACGGGAGGGTATCTGACGACGACATCTCCAACCGCAGATACGGCAGAAGACCCTGTATTGGTCATCTGGATGTGGGCCAGTGGCGCGAATTTTGAGGCAAACTTAAACCAGTACGAGAACGATCCGAAATTCTCTCCACAGCTGTCAATTTCCGCCACGGGTCCTACTGGAGTCAATATATTGAATGGGACAATCGCGAGTGCAGAAGCGGTAACCAGCGCCATGACAGATACGCCTGTGGACCCAGTCCTGGCGTCCATCATCAATGAGATGTCCAATTCAGGGTCCATAGATACTTTGTAGCTCTTTGAGTTCCCGTCGAGTTTTATCATCTTCAACGCCAAGAGTGTTTCCAAATGGTAGTGCAAGGATGGGGGCTTCGAGATCATCCAGCTCCTGATGAAACAAACTCGCTTTGATATATAGCTAGCAGACTTACTTACACAGCAGGAGTTCACTGGCTCAATTTACCATATCCGATTCTCTCCAGCAGCATCCCTTGATTTTGTACTCTTTCGAACAGCCATCTTCCCGGTCCCAGGGGTCTTGAAAAATAGACTGGGTCCGTGTCCCTCAGGAACCAAGTGGCTCAAGTATCCCCTATGCGCTGGATCCCGGTAGTATTCAATATCCTTCCTACTCGTCGGATCTGGCAATCGATTGTAGAACGACCTCCTCCCCAGCTCTTCGCCAGCTGGGATTTGCGATTGGAGCGAATTGATTGGATCCATCTTGCCCTGCATTATTCTCTTCAGTGCGAATGGAGTGTAGTATCTTGTAGTAACCGAGCCACCAGCTGCTTCGATCGTGGATATTGCTTTTGCGGAAGCCCGTGATATGATGACGTTTAAAGGTGCTGTAAGGCTTTCTGAGCCTTTGGCGAGTAGCTTAACACCATCTCTAACGTTGGAGACACAGCGAGATTCACGCAGCTCTTTGATGGTAATGGGTTTCGAAGGGTCGAGCCGACCTTGATCGACCCATGCTTGAACTTTGTAGAGATTGAGCGGTTTCAGATCAACCTGGAAGCTGTGCACATACTAACAATCAGTAAGCTGGAAATACTAGCCAAAGTGACACCTACCTGGCAAAATTGTGGTCTCCCCGTTTACCATGGACGACCTCGTCTTTAGTTTGCCCTCCGTTGAAGCCTCGTGGTACTTTGCCGTGTTGCTTCTGACCTTTGTGCCCTCGACCAGATGTCTTTCCTTTGCCCGATGAAGGACCTCGACCTAGTCGCTTGTGCTTCGAGAATGCGTTGGGTACGTCGGAAAGTCTGCTGAGGATGGAGGCGGCGCGGCACTGAGTATGGAGGAAGGGTAAGAAGAATGGCGAGACCTCGGCGGTCAAGATATTGATAGCGCTTTTGGACCACGGTAGACTGCTGAGCCGGGGAGGCATGTTTATGGTGGTGTTGTAGCTAATTTAATTCAAGAGAGCTGGTGATTTGAGGCTCTTCGACGGATCTGCGGAGAAATTTCACCCGATTGCGATTCGCCTGAAGTGACGAATGTATCAACAATAAACATGGGCACCCACTTCTGCCAAAGAACCGCTATGATGTTAAGGACCGATCTATGGCTACGCGGGTAGCCTGTGTGCCTGTATGTCCTCAGCGAGATGCTCGTCTGAGTCCAATTTGATGTGCTGGAAGAAGTCCAGAAGAATCACATGAGGATGGTCTCTTTACAAACTAAGCGACGCGTCTTCGTGGTGTTTGCTTTCTTCGCTTTAATAGCTCTTATTGGCAATCTCGCATTGTTCTCTGGATTATCGAGTGAAGACATCAAAGCCCAACTTGGCGATATACGAGTACCGGGAAGGCAGAAGAAGCCATGGCATTCAGACGACAAGCCAGACAGCCCACCAACCCCAGTCGATGCCCATCCCATATCTCTCCTGATGCAAGAAGCAGACAAGCAATGGCGCAAATACGAGGACGGGCGTTCTACTTCGTTCAGGCAGACCGTCCGCACCTACCGGAGGAAGCATGGGCGGCATCCACCCCCTGGGTTCAAAGAATGGTACAGGTACGCTCGAAAGAGGAATGTCCATAACATCGATGACTTCGAGCAAATTATGGATGACATACGGCCCTTCTGGTCTATCGAGCCAAGGGTCCTGAGGGGTTTGGCAGGTGAGATGTGGAGGGATAAAGAGGGAGGCGCTTCAGGCGTACACATCCGCAATCACAAGGTCGTCAAAGAAAGTAATGGGTCTTGGAGATCAGAGACGATGATAACGCTGATCAACAAATTCATCAAGTTTCTACCTGATATGGACATAGCCATGAATAGGCTGGATCAACCACGGGTAGTGGTACCGTGGGAAGATATGCAAGATCTGCTCGAGAATGAAAAGGAGACAAGGCGCACCCCTCCGGAGACCGTCGATGAGTTCAGCAAGAATATGGAAGGCTTTCTTGACTACACCTCCGAGGAAGCGCCCACCACAAAAGACGACCCACAATGGTATTCCCATGCTGGGAAACAGTATATGGAAGTCGCCTCCACCGCTTGCCCGCCGGAGTCCCCAGCTCGACAAAACACCACTGACTTCGCGCAAGCTGAAGCTACCTACAAAGACCGCCTTGGTGGTCTCATTACGAACTTCAACCTGACTTCCGATCTATGCACCGTCGGGCCTCAGATTCAAGATAAGCATGGTCTTCTTTACTCCAGCTCTTCCATGGTAGCAACAAAGCGCCTCGTGCCCATCTTCGGCGAATGCAAAGTGAACATCAACAGCGATATCCTATTTCCCGCCAACATGTACTGGAAGCATGACGAACGCTATGACTATGCTCCTAAGAATGATCTCGATTGGGAAGATAAGAAGGACATCATGATCTGGCGGGGTGTCACTTCCGGTGGCACACAGAATGCAGAGAATTGGCAACGCATGCATCGGCAGCGCCTTGTCATGCAGGTCAATGCTACGGAAATGGCAAGCAAAGAAGTCCGAATCCTAACCGAACAGCCAGAGAAGAAGGGCGAGTACGAGAATTACCGCGAATTTCATCCATCTCATTTTGCAGAATCACACACGGACGTTGGCTTTACGGAGACCTGGGGCTGCTTCCCGGAGGACTGCCCATTCTACAAGGACATATGGACGCTCAAAGAAGAGATCCCCATTGGAGATCAATTCAAGAACAAATTTGTTGTCGATGTAGACGGCCATTCATTTTCTGGGCGCTGGAGAGCCTTTCTCGAGAGTAAGTCTCTCGGTATCAAGGCCACTATCTTCCGAGAATGGCACGATTCACGGTTGTTCGCCTGGCGTCATTTCGTGCCAATGGACAATCGGTACGATGATATTTATACAATACTCACATACTTTCTGGGAGTTGGTACTCCACATGACAAGAAGGAGCCCGGGGGCTACGATGCTAACGGCAAAGCCTACGTCGCCAGGCATGATTTCGAGGGCAAGCGGATCGCGAATCAGGGTCGAGAGTGGGCGAAAAAGGTACTACGGAGAGACGATATCGAGGTAAGACTCAAGATTGCCGCTATCGAGAAGGACGAAAGCTCATGAGCCACTCGCAGATTTATATGTTCCGACTGCTGCTGGAATACGGACGTATCATAGATGATAATCGCGATCGTATTGGCTACTCGGGAGACGGTAGTGAGCTCGACAAATATGATGGTGCCTCACCGCTTGACAGAGGGGACCAGCATTGAGGCACAACCTCTACAAAGCATTTGCGTGTGTCGGCAACGGGGCCCAGGCGTTTGGACAGATGCGGATTGAGGTCACGAGATACCCTTTAAATGTTGCGGTTTGTAGGAGTGAGAGGTTCAAATATCGTACATATATGTACTCGCTATCTCTCCATGTAGTACATAATCCAAGAGAATGTTGATATCTGAATACTCAACGTCCGCCAAACCCCTTTCCCCTGGTACTGTCGCATATGACCTTATCTGACGCCAAGCCATTCGCTAATCGGCCTGTGAAACTTGTTCCTGGACCCCCCGTCCTCAGGCTTGATCGAGCCAGCGCCGCAACTCCGCAGCTCAGCTTGCTGAGAAAGCTGACAGCGAAATTGACAAACTGGCTCTTGATTCAGCTGGCCTATTCTGATCATGTGAAGGTATCCATCCGAGGTTGGGCACTTCCAATTCCTGCGCAGCCACAACGTCGCCCACCCGGCCCCCAGACGAGAACACTGAATACGATCCTTATTGACTGACCTGCGAGAAAGAGATTCACCAAACTACCTACGGGCTTTGCCCGGGGATACCTCGCGCATTACCCGGTCCTGTCCTTCGCGAATGCCATTTTAGCGACAGCGAATTTCCTCTCACGACATAGAACTAGTACTAGGAACTCATACGACGAAACGCTATAAGAGCACACCTTCGAGTCAGGATGACACGCCCAAACATTATCAGAGCAGGTAAACAATTCCCAACACTTCCGGGTCCCATGGGAGGTTCAACATGCGGTCAAGTGGGAATAGAGCAATACAGGAATACGACGATGCTGACATTGTTTAAATAGACACGATTGATCTGCAGAACCAGGATGCCCCGTCCGCAAAGGACCACACACGACAGCCGCACCGCCCACCAGCACTAGGTGAAGGACCTCCAGCGCCACACCAAGCAGACGCCCTCAAACATGTCGAGCTTGAAATCAGCGAACAGCACGGTCGAAGTCCTCGGGCTTCACAGGACTTGTCTGGAAAAGAGCTAGGGCTTCTACACCATGAAGATGGGGACTCATATGGCGCAGACGATGGGATGGGCCAAGCCACGAATAACGTGATGCACAATGCAGGAATCACTGCTGGGACTGGAATGGAGGAGGACCTGGAAGGAGACGAGAGTGAGGACGACATGATGGACAAGATCTCCAGCTCTCCCTCTATAGGCGATGATGGTGGGTATCATTCACGATTACCCTTACCAAGACGGGGCAGTTCCCTACGTCCGAGCACTCCCCCCCCAAAGATGGCATTGTCGCCAGAAACCCCCAGTGACGTCCTTTCTTCTTCTCCTTTTTACGAAACCCCTATACATTTTCCTCTTTCGTTCCCGCGAAATGAGCAGGATCACAAACCAACCGAGGATTATCATCATCAAGGTGGGTATGCCAGGATCCAGGGGAAGCGGCGGACTCTTACCGTTGATGAGCTGGAATCAGAGGACCGCGATCCACTGGACCCTTCGATCACCGAACGCGGGAGGGACTTCGACGATGGTGGGCTTGATGATATAGAGGAATCATATGACGAAGGTTTCGATCCCAACGACTTTCGGCATCTGCTTCTTCCAGCGGATGATCCTCTTCTTGACAACAGCTTCGACGATGATTTAGGCGCTTCGACTGCAACTTCTTCACCAGCATCCAAGGCATCCTGGGACGAAAACAAGGAACCAGAGACAAATGATGATGATACCGAGGAAATTTCTTATGTCGACGACTCGCGCTTTATCGACTCAGGCTGGGGTGGAGAGTGCTTACGAGAAACAGAGGATATCGATTTCGAGTTCGTGTATGCGTTACATACATTCGTCGCTACCGTTGAAGGTCAAGCCAATGCTACGAAAGGCGATACGATGGTGTTGCTCGATGATAGCAACAGCTACTGGTGGCTTGTTCGGGTTGTCAAAGACAGCAGCATTGGTGAGACTCATCCGTATTGGACCCGATACTCTTTATTAACGACATCAGGCTATCTGCCTGCAGAGCACATCGAAACGCCGCTCGAGCGCCTTGCCAGATTGAACAAACACAGAAATCTCGATGTAAGATCTCGTCTGCGGTCAGCAAATTAGAGTGCTGACAGTCATGTCCACCTCAGCTCTCCCAAACAATGCTTGGCGACGAAGAAGAGAAGAGGCAGGGTCACTCTCTGAATCCGCTGAAAAAGGCCATAAAACGACGTAACATGAGAACTGTCCAATTTACAGCACCTTCCTATGTTGAGCCTTCAGACGTTGAATACTCCACAGAAGAGGAAGGCGAGGGCGATGATGGATATCTTGGGCAAGAACAAGACAGCGCGGCCACGCAAAGTAATGACCAAGGGAGGGACATCGAACAGAGTGCGGTTGTGGAACCTCTCAAGACGAGAAGTCAACCACGTGATGTCAGACCAAACGGTGAAATGGCAGATTCAACCATCCGAAACGGTGGTTACGGTCAAGCGGCTGCGGAGGACGTTCGGTCAAGCGACGATACATTTGAGCGCCCTGGTGCGACTTTCACGGATAATGTTCCCCGGACTCTGGCTAACAATCGCAGATGATGGCACACCTGCCAAATCAAGAAAAGGCACGGTACGAAACACTGACTCGTTCTTCAAGGACGACAGCGTCGAAACCCGGAAAATCAATCTTACACCCAGTCTGTTGAGGGACGATTCGAAAGGAGCCCTGGCAACGTCTTCCGAATTCAATGATGTGGGTCTTCCTCGGGTGCTTTCTGGCTTCTTGACTAATCAGCATATCAGCAGCTCAAGACGAGACCAAGCCTCGACTCGCTCGAGAAGGACGATACTCCAGAGAAAGGCAAAAAAGACAAAAAACAGAAGGAAAAAAGAGGTATGCTAGGCGGCATGTTCAAACGGAAAGACAAAAAGACCAAGGGCGGGGAAAGGGAATTCGAAGAAACCGAGAAAACTTCCACGGAGGTCTCCAGGCTATCGCCCCAGCCTAAGGAATCACTAGAGTCTTTAACCCAAGAGGCGCAAGCTGCAAAAGTGACTCCACAGCCGCATCGACAAACCAGCAAATTACAGAAGCCTCCGCCAGCCAAGCTATCACCAAAATCCTCAAAAACGCTGAGGGAACCAGCAGGTGCAAGAGTGACTACTGCCGAGCAACACTCCGCGATGATACCAGAGTCAAGTCGAGTGCCACCTGCTATCTCTGAACCAGATGAATCTATGCGTATGGTCCAAGAACAAGAACCGGAACCAGACTTGATCACCGAGGATACAGCCCCTTCACTGAACTTCAATCCATTGGTGCAAACATATGAGGAACCGTCGCAGGCCGAGTCACCAAGAGATGGTAGACGCGGCATGTTTTCACCTATCAAAGATGCTCTAACATCATCTCCCTCAGAACCAAAACCAGAAAAGGCCCGCAGAGCGAAAAATCGCATGCAAATGGACGACTTTGACTCGACATCATCTGAAGATGAGCCAACCGAACAAGCCTTATCAAAGCGAGGGTCGCAGGACGAGCCCGAGCGACATCTCGCAATTGCTCGAGATGCCCAGCACGAGGACGATTACAAACCACGAGCTCCTACCATATCGCAAGTCGAACCTGCCAAAGAACGTCTGTCCGAATCGCCCGTCGAGGTTTCCTCTCCACAAGATTATCAACGCACACCACCGCCAGAACAACAGCTTGCACCGCATCAACCTCCACCGCTTATGGTCGATACCTCCTCCCACGAAGATCCTTCCGCCTCATCCGTCTCGCTTCTGTCGTCTCCTGAACTCGTCGAAGCGCCCGACGAACAGAAAACTCGGGAAGAAACGCCTGCTTCAACCGCCCAGTCATCAACTCCCACATGGAGTGATGCCCATCTTAGGGCTTACCTCGAAGATGATAGCGAGATTAGGGACCTATTGATCGTGGTGCACGACAAGAGTAACATCAAGCCAGCTCGGCGCGATCATCCGATTGTGAAGAACATGTACCGGGAAGAGAATCGCAAATTGGGCGAGATCTCCAGTCGATTGGATGGGCTACTTGGAGACTACTTGAGCAGAAAATCCAGGAATACCGGGCGGTGATCTCAGGCATGCTTATCCCGACACCATTTTCGTTCTCATCTTTCGCATATTGCTACTACTGCTAGGGTTGCTGGATATATCACGATACAACGTCAAGCTTGGACTCTTTACTGGTGGCGATGCTGACTGGCTGCGGCCGGCGGAGTTCTTCTCCTTCGATACCATTTACATAAGCTGGCGCTGTTCTCTATTTCGAGATTCATACGTTGGCTTTCTCAATTTGGCTTCGAGACCAAACGATCGCTGGGCGGGGCTTGTGCTGGAATGCGTATACCACGCGATCACATGTCTGGGAATTGAAACAATTTCGACCTTCAAAGTAGAAGGCTTTCATCCGATCTCCACATTTCTTTCTGAAAGACTGTCACCCCTATTTCCCCAAAACCCAAAATTCCAGAACGCCAGACGCCGTCTGTGAGATTCAATTTACAATATCATCCAAAAACTCTCAAATCAGCATCCTACCTCAAAAAAGCCCACTCAAAACATCTCATATCTGAAACAAAACCAAACTCAACGGTACCAACATCCTACCTACCAACCAAAAACCTCCCAACTTCCTACCCCCACCACCTCGACAAAAGAGCAGTATCAACAACCATATCAATCCCTCAACCCCCCCCCCCCCCAACTCCTCAGATAACGTCAACATGAACATCCAATAGATGAAATCTAAAACACCTCACTATGAATACCGACTATGAAACTTTTTTAATCTGACCCAGATTGTTTTCTGTGCTTCTGTGTTAACTATCCAACTATCATATCCTCACACGAAAATAAGATTATGTGTAGGCTTTCTGCGCTGTGGTACAGTTGGCACGTAGGTGGTGGTCGTGGTGGTCGTCGTAGTAGTAGTAGTAGTAGTAGTAGTAGTAGTAGTAGTAGTAGTAGTAGTAGTAGTAGCAGTAGCAGCAGCAGCAGTAGCAGCACTAGTCGTCGCTGAATATACTAGCTTCACCACCTACTATATTCACCATTCAAAGGATTATTTCTATGTCCATAGATATGAACCACGTCCCAAGAGGGCAAACGTGCGAAGGTGTGGAGGGTGTGTAGGGAGGTGGTGGTATTGTGGGTCTGGATTTATGATGATGAAGTGATTGGTATTGAAAGGGGGAAGGGGCAAGGGAACGGGGGATATGAAAGCTACAGAAGAACGCTCGTAGTGTTGGCTCTCAGTAGTGGTATTATAATCCTAGGGTTATCATGTCCGGAAAGTTTGTTTGGGAGGGAGGGAAGCGTGTTGGTTAGAAAGAGGTAGAGGTAGAGGTATAGGTATAGGTGGAGGTAGAGGTAGAGGTAGAGGTAGAGGTAGTACAGATGAAGAGTGAGAGGGATGGAGGCGAAAGGGATAGAGGCTAGTGAGTGACCGTGTAGGTAAGGTACTTTGAGAAGGTTGATAGTGATGGTAGGTAGTAATGATACGCAGGAATCCCTGAAACGAGTTGCTTTTGATGATTTCCTAATCTCTCCGTAGGTAGAACAGCTATGAAGAAGCAAACACTTGATTGTGCCTTTGGCAGCACGGCGAGGAAATTTCTTGAAGGATTTGGATCGGTGGAATTACAACGCTAGCGCCTTGTGTTCGGAGTGTTTCTGAGTAAACATCCACCAAATCAACTCGTACAAGGATAAATCAGAACATGGGTAAAGAAAATCCCTAGCTAAAATTTAACATCCACGTTCGCACCATCTCGACATAAAAAGCTGGTGGTGGAGTCAATATCTCAAGGCTGAAAGGGCGAATCGTCGAAGTGTGGTAAGCAATATTGTGCATCAACCTCCTAATAATGCCAAGCTTGAAAGGCGGTTAAAGCACCATCAAATTCCCAACAACTGGTCCCTTGACAGGCACACAGGCAAACTAAAATACTGTTGGGTAAAGTGTTCAGGCCAATGCGATCCAATCCCGGATGCATCGGACGCTCTCGGCAAGGAAGGATCTGACGCGGTATGCATGCATGCAGCGCGGGTCTTGATACAATCGACACACTCAAACCTATTCCGGACGTGACAAGCAGTCCCCCGAAAAGACAATACGAAATGCAAACTGCACGATATCAGAAGCGAGCGTAGCACCTGGTAGCTGAGCGGCTATGCATGAACCATGTACTTTACCCGTTACTTTAGGATCGAAGCAAGGCCTTAGCCTCTACCCCACAAAACGGCCCGCTTGCACGTTTTCTGTTTGCCAAGTATATCGGGGACACGCACGTTGTTCAGAACGACATTATTGGGAATGGATGTGCAGGCCAAATGGTGAGCTGAACGAAACAGGCCGCAGCGCATAATCCTCTCAATTCGTTCGATCGTGAAAAAGCAGGCTAGCGCAAGATAAGGGTATCCAACCGGGGGTATGCCGAACAGTACATGCCGAAGACCAACTGGCCCGTCCCACCATCGCCACGACTCCTGCCTTTTCGACCTATTCAGCACAGAGTAGATGAAGCACCGACTTCGCTTCGCTGCTCTCATTACTCCGACACCCCAATTCCTCGTCCCTCTCGCCTCGCGCTCTCGAGTGGCGTGTGAGCTATGCTGACATTGCTGGACTTCTGGATCCTTTTGTCGCCGGCACACTCTGCCACCATGCCCAATTTTACGACTGATAGAAGTACCAACGGCTGGAAAGCAGCCTCCGCCGTAAAGCTCCACATCCGTGATAGTATGGGATGACGAGTATCACGGAGCTCGCGCTATCGACATACTTGACATGAACCGGAGGTCATGATGAATCGCTCATGGGGTGCTCTGGCGCATTTGGTCCTTGGGTTCCCTTCTCGTGATGTTCTTACAAAGTGCATGCCCGGGTCCGTGCAGTTCGAGTAGACGTAGTAACTTATTGTGTAATCGCACATGATGGCTGTGGCTCACGGAAGAAGGAGGCCCAGTGTGTTTTGTGAAGGACGGATCTTGAAACTGGTTAGTGAAGTGCAAGATGTCCATCACGAAAGATTTATACCGTAGGAAGGTTCGTGAAGGTCCGTGCTCTGAGGTGTGCAACCTTCACCACGACGATATACTCTCGGTCCAGATGCTGTTCAGCGAACCGTCTGGTATGACTTGGTGATACAATGGCTTCAAAGGCCGACTTATATAGTCCGGTCGCGTCTCACTCTCTAAGCTTCGATGCGAAACCCTCCGCTACAACAATAGTAACGCTCTTGCGAGTCTCCGTGTGCAGCAGTGCCGTGCAGGGTGAATTCATAACCAGGTACATGATTACGAAGATTATGAAGGAGCATTGAACAGGCGTAGCGCAATTCATCTCCTCGCAGGCCATGTTGCGGAAGGAAAAGGAGCAGGGCAGGTATTCGCGCTCCAGCGTCATCCGACAGCATCCTAGCACAGAAGGGTACCCTAAGACTGGCGTGGAGTATGTCGGCCAGTAGCTTGCGCAAACAGTATTAGAAAAGGTGAGAGCAAGGAGCAGTGATGGCCACAGGCGGTCAAAGCACCTAAGTAAAAGCTTGGGCATCACCATTCAGAATGATCACGGTCAAACTCTGTTTGTGGACGAATCGCAATTTGGGTGACAGGAGAAGAAGAAGCTCGGTGGCAATTCGTCAGCCGCAAAATCCGAGCGGTAGAAGGCTAGAAGCGGTAGATGCAACGTGGAAGCTGTCAAACAACTGGGGAAAGCTGGGGTGCCGCCGAATTGTCCAAGTAGGGCGTTTCGGTACCTGGAAGCGTGAACCAAACCAGGCCAAAGTGGGGGGCCCTCATCCTACTTGGTGAGCAGATCGGATATCCGCAATAGTGGTAGCCTGTTGTAGCCTCTCTTGTTCGGCAAGTGGCAAGCGAACTCAACAGGACATGAAACAGACTTGCTGCCGTGCCTGTGGGTTTGGCAGTCACTACACCATCGATGGTGCTGCCACAATTTGACAGGTGGCTTGGTACTGCAACCGAGTATATCGGGGTCGCTGGAGGTACATCCGCACTCACCTTGCCTGAGCCATGAAGCCGTGCATGGTGATAAGGTGGCCTTTCCTGCCAGAAGTGCATGAATCGTTACGAGGTGCGTCTTTGACGATGCACCTGCTCAAGCTCAATGCGCCTTCCAGGTCGAGTCAGCCTGCACGGACTCTTCGATCATGCTTTCGATGATGAACGTGACGATCAAGGATAGAGTCAGTTAGTGACCTTGACGGGCCGTTGCCTCGTGCTGCGAAGAGATCTGGAACGGCCAACTGGGTCGGATATCGCATGTAAAACTTTCCTTCGCGCGAGAGCGTGGGATTACTCCCTGTACTTCATCATGCACGCATCCAGAAAGGGAGGAGATGGTAGGACCAATGGTGAAGATCGGAGCACGGTTCGAACCGACCGATCTGATAAGTCCATTGGTAGAGCTGTCATTCTCCGTGGAAGAAGTGGTGGATAGATGGAGGTCCTTGCCAAAACTGTCCGAGTCACCCTGAACGACGCTTAGTAAGCGCCAAGCCAAGCGATCTTGGCGGCAACTACCAAATTTCCCTGCTCTTGACAATAAACATGCTTTTCGATGTTACAGAGTCATCTCAATCGGTCTATCCCGTCACACACTTGCTACAATTGCGCTCGCTTTCCTTAACCACATAGCGCCATACTCATCTCACTGTCGTATCCTGCACCGCTTATAGGACTTCGCAAGAACTACCAGAGCTGCTGGGGCAAGAAGCCATGGGGTTTGGAGACTTCGAGACGATATGTCGCAAAAGCGCATTGCCGTTATGCTCAGTCGTGGGTCCCGTGTCGCCCATTTCAGGAAGCCCAACAGGTATACAGGCCAATTGCTATGCTCGAAGTGTCTCGCTGGCCAACACCATCATCTTTGAGGCTGCAACGGACTTCATGCACATTCTAGCCCTGGGCATGGCGGCTATCATGGTGTTACATGTGCGCTCTAAGTTCACGGCTGTCGGTAAGAGAGCCTTGCTCGTTCTGTCAGATCCCTCCCGCTCTACACTTTGCTTGACGAGGTCCTGACATGTAGTGTTCTATTTATAGGTCGAAAAGAGATCACCACCTTCTTCTATCTCTACATGGCGCTTACCATGACTTCCTTGATACTGGACTCTGGAGTGATACCTCCCCAGTCAGACTCCTTTCCCTACTTTGTCGCTGTGCAGAACGGCTTCACATCTGCATTATGCACTTGCCTCCTAGTCAACGGCTTCGTGGGGTTTCAATTGTATGAGGATGGCACTAGGCAATCTGTGTGGTTACTGCGCGGCTCTTCAATTGGCATGTTCATACTATCGGGCGCGGTGTCTATCTTGACTTTCAAGGGTAAAGCGGGAATGGGTCCTGGGAATACCTTGGGTCTCTTCGTCGTGCTCTACCTCCTCAATGGCATCTGCTTGTTCGTCTACTTGGTCATGCAAATCATACTGGTCACGAATACACTGCAAGATCGATGGCCGCTTGGAGATATCTCCTTCGGGGTTTTTTTCTTCGTTATTGGCCAGGTGGTCCTCTACGTCTTCAGTGACATGCTTTGCGAAGCCGTCGCGCATTACCTTGACGGGCTGTTCTTCGCTACGATATGCAATCTGTTGGCCGTCATGATGGTTTATAAGGTACTTGCGACAAGTCCAGATCTTCTCGGGCGTTTGCTGACCCCTCACTAGTACTGGGACTCCATCACCAAAGAGGATCTTGAATTCAGCGTAGGCACAAAACAGGGGAATTGGGAAGTGAAGGAGCTCCTTCCCGAGGATGATCAACGAGGTACCATATATCATGATGGTGGATCCGAGTATGCGACCAGCACGAACCATCTTGCTACACCTCGTCATTCGCATTATGGCGGCTACAATTGACCTAATAAATCCGGATTTGGAATTGCGGGCATAGCGATGGGGCTTTCTTGGACACTTCTGAGCATCGTTTGGCGTTCTCTTGGGGCATGGGGAAACGGATATTGATCAATATAAGGATTTCTCTTCGAGCACTGTGAGAGGTACAAGCTTTGCACAGGCCTCTAGTATGTATCAAAACAACATTGAGCCATGTTGCATCAACACTTCCTCGCAATGGCTGTGACACTCCATCATGATGTAGCTCATATGTATCTATGGCACCCTGGGATGTCCCTACGTAGTTACACCCATCGTGCGTAAATCCGGGGATAACCGATGAGCCGACTCCAACCATCCAACACACATCTCGAACATGACAGCGCCGAATGCAGACCGTGGAGCTTCGGCGCCCACTCACTCATTGACCGCAGCACAGGCCACAGACAGCACTGCCATTCCAATACACAAGAGGACTTACCAGGCTTGCGTAAGGTCCCCGCTATCCCAACGTCACACACAACCCCACTGTAGCTAATCTTCTCCAGATCCCTTGTCGGCGGAGAAAAGTTCGATGCGATCTAGGCCCTGTTGATGACCCCCACGAGCCTCCTTGCGTCAGATGTCGACGAGAGAGTAAAGAATGCTACTTCTCCGCTACCAGGAGGAAGCGTAAGGCGGACGGTGAGGGGAGTGAACTGGGAGATGGAGACCAGGCCGTTGATGACTACGCTACACGGAACGGCAGGAAAGCTGCCAGAAGGCATGGCTCTATGGAAGAATCATCACCAGGCTTACAGCATCACCAGAGATCATTGCCCTCCGGGTCTTTCTCCACGACCTCGCCTTTAGATGGGTACGATCTGCCCGACGGCGAACGGTATCAACAGCCTGGTCCGTACACTACAAGTGGAGTTGTCAATAAAAGTGAAGTGGGGCAAGACCAGGAAGTTACGAATGAGACTGCGGCTGCGCTGTTCCAAAGCCCGATCAATATACCTGGCGATGCCTTGCATCTGCTCCTCAAGGCTTCAGGTCAAAGTGAAGACTTACAACGAAGGGACACGGCTAGCCACGGTAGAAGTTCGACAGCTCGATCAGCCCAGAGACCGGGTCCTATGCAAGGAAATTATCATACCGCAAAGCCAGACTCTTTCAATGCCCACCCAGGGCAGCAATACCCGTCGCACATCGACCCAGCAATTGCCGGAGACAGACCTGAGCACTGCAAGACTCCAGTGCCCAAGGAGACTTTGGAGGTCTGGTCACGACTCAGATTCGTTCGCGCCGGGTGGTTCACCGCGAGGGAAGGCATATTATACATAGACTAGTATGAGAGATTGTCCACAGGCTCTTGATGGAGATATTACTAACCTGTACCAAGCTTCTACCAATTCATAAGTCCCCTCACGCCAATCAGCTTGCCAAAGATTCGATCTCATACGGACCATCCGGGCCTTCTGAAAGACGAGCCAATGCTGACGATCTCTATGCTCACAATCGCTTCTAGGTATCTCAAGCTCCCGGGTCCTGGCGGCCAAACCCGATCTTTCATGATTCATGAAAGATTATGGAACTATTTGCAGAGCATGATCACATGCATGTTTTGGGGACAGGAGCAGTTTGGGGGCGGCTTCTGTGGAGCAGGTACTCGGAGACTCGGCCAGACCAACGCTATCAAAGGTGGGCTACGTACGTTAGGGACCATTGAAAGGTAATGAAGATGCTCGATAATTCGATGGCACAAGACGCTGACCGGACTCCTAAGCTTGTTACTTCTCAATGAGTTTCACCCTCGATCTATGCATTTTCCCCCACGGGATGACGACGACGAGATTCTTGCTCCTGCGGACGACGATCCAAACAATGGCCCCACCCATAGTATTTCCGCCGATGAGTCGGTCCTCGGTGGAGATCCAACAATCGCCGACTGGACCGAGCCAGCCTTACGGTCCGACAGAATATGCTGGAGCTTGATTGGGACCTCATATGTGTTAGCCTACGAGCTTGGCATCTTTGGCACCTATTCTGATGGGGTGCAATCTGCCGATGGACGTGTCAGACGGGATGGCGGATCACCCGAGTATTGTAGGCGAGCGGACCGAATCGAGAGGCTACTATACGTCTTCGTTGTCCAAGCTGCTGGTCGGTTTGGGCTTCCCACTATGTACTCGGACGATATCAACCGTTTCACCTTGGCTAGCTTCCATAATGGTTCTCTACCAGGTGTGGCTTACGTAAAAGAGAGCTCTGACATTACTGAGAATCTTGCAGTTGGGTCTTCGCTATCTCCAGAAGCAGTGGACAAGACGCAACTACTCTGGGTCGAACTAATGGTGATCATGAAGACATGTAATGACCAGCTGTTCACGACTAAGGATCAAACGGCTGCACTAATCCACAGCGGAGGCTATGTGCAATGTCTGCAAGAACTCCAGCCTCTTCTCCATTCTTGGTACAGGAGATTCGAAACTCTAGAAGGTAAATCTGTCTCTTCCTTCCTTGAGCGTCAGCAATGACTTTGAGGTGGTAGTACCGAAGCATGCTAGATGCATTATCGCTATCGAATATCACTATATCAGTAAGGCCCAAGCAATCCCTGATGGGTCAGTGCCCTCGCTGAATCTGGAAAGGCCTTTACATCAACTCTTTGGCCTTGCAGGCTGTGCTAGAGCAATGGACAACCAAGGTCAACGCACTGCCTCAAAATGAAGGTCCGGCGTCGCCTGCATCTTCGATATCCTCGTCCTTCACGAGCCTCTACAGCCGGAATGAGCAATACATCAAAGAGGTCATTGACTCTTCCAGGATAGTCTTGAGGCATGTAGTCGAGGGTCTCCTTCCGGACGATCAACTCAAGCATGCACCTGTACGAACTTATTTTAGGATCATCTCGGCCGCTATGTTCCTTCTCAAGGCACGCAACCAACAGCTCAGCCCATAATTGACCCTTGCTGATTCTTGTTCAGACCTTCGCTCTCGGCGGCAAACAGGTCGAAGTAGCAATATCGCTTCGCCTTTTAGATGACACGGTCCGAGCACTACGCACCAGCGTCGTGGACGACGTCCACCTCTGCCTGCGCATCTCCGATCTCCTCGAGCGCCTGACAACGAGTGTTCGATCGCAATTCGTCAGATTGCCTCCTCGATCTTTCCCATCTCCAGAGCACGCACGGCGTACCGCTCAGCAGCAGCAATACGACACCATCAACAATAACGCGTCTGCATTCACCCCCCAGGATCGATTCTCATACCGCACAGATACAGGTGACGTGTTTCAAAACCCACTAGCCGGTATCTCTCGCACCTACAACAGCCCACACGACAGCAACATCTCCATCATGCCTCCCATCGGCAACACATACGCCAACAACAACAACAATGCAAGCTACAACCTCCCTTACAGCCCCAATCAACAACAAGCCAGCCCTCAACAACAACAACTACAGCAGTACCCCATGAACAATGATTTCACCATGCCCAGCGAAGAAGACTGGCTCACCCTCGACCTCAACCCTTTGCTCGACACCTCCGGCATGAACGGCGGCGACAACCAGTGGTTCGGCGCTTTCGGACCCGAGACCCATAACAACCTTGAGGTGCTGGGGAAATTGGTCAATGATCAGTATCGTGGCGATGGCTACGGGGACGGAGGGATGGGATTTTAGTTCGACGGCTGCCTTATATAGATATGAAGACGATTTTGGGTCTGTTTGAGTAGATGTTTGTGCATTTTGGAGATAGGAGTGGTTGGATATATAATTTTACCGCATGCGATTTTTTAAACCTACACATATCATAGTAGAAAATATAAATATCCGCTGATATCGCTATCCATTCTCCTCTCCACGCAAGATATCTACCCATACATTCCCACTCCTCCAACGCAAGAGCGTCTCAGTCTTCTCCAACGCTATGCAAAACAATCCACCCACTTTCCATATGTACATCTCCAGACCAATCCATATACGCGTCTTCTCCCACGCTATGCATCGAATTTCACAATATCACAATCTATACAAGCCACGACCAACTCACACTCCACTCCACACACAAACGCCAGATCACGTCTCCTCTCTCTTCGCACCCTGACTCGCCACCGTAGATTCTCGCTCCGCCTTCGTTCTCTCCTGCTCCACCTTCGGTCTCCCCAATTTAGGGGCCCTTGCACGCCCTGCCGGTATTGTTTTATCCTCATCGTGATTACCATTCCTATTAGCTTCAGGAGCAGGTGGTTTTAGCTGCGGTCTGAGTGGCAGTGCAATTCCTTTAATCTCCTTGTCCGTTTCCATCGGTGCTTGCTCTGACTTTATCTCTCCTGACTCGGTCTCTACCTTGGCTGGTTTTGCCAGCGTAGACCTCCGAGCTCCCTTCTTTTTCTTCGCGACTTTGTTCGACTTCCTTGATTCTAGCTCTGCCTTCGATTTCTCTAATTTAGCCGGCCTCTTACGCAATGTTGGCGGTGTCGTATCGTTTTCATGGTTGCTCTTTCGCTCAGCTCTTGGGGACAGTCCTTCTGCCATTGCATCTATGGGTTCTCGGTCGGTATTTTTCGCGGCTTGGTCTGATTTTGTTTCTTGAGATTCGGTATCTGCATTGATGTTCCCAAGCTTGGGATTTTCAATATACGGCTTTTCAGGCGTAGACTTCTCGTCCTTCGTCGCCAGCTGTCCCGGGTCTTTTTGGGTATTCCCAAGCTTGAGATGTTCAGTATCCTGCTTTTCCGGCTCGGATTTCTCATTTTTCTTCGCCAGCTTTTCTGGCTTCTGAGATCCTAGCTCTGTTTTTGGGCGCCCGAGTTTAGGGGGCTTCGGCATTGGACGTTGGCCGTCCAAAATCGACTCACCAGCTACCCCTACCCCTATCTCCGGCGGTTTACCGAGAGTAGGAGCCGTTGCACTTGTCTCTTCTGGAACGCTATCAGGTTCAGGAGTTGCGGCGCTTATTTCTACCTTGACATTGTATCCCTGAGGTTCTGTCTCTGCCTTCGGACGCCCGAGCTTACGAGGCCGAGGACGTGGTTGTCCAGGTATTGCACCACCATCTTCCCCTATTTCCAACTCTGGCGCTTTACTGAGGTTGGAAGCCGTTCCGATTGTCTCCGCTCTGGCACGATTGGATTCAGGGGGTGCTACGCCTGTCTTTGCTTCGGCGCTGTTGGGCTTGGGAATCATTATGTCTGCCTCTGCCTGGGCTCCTTCAGGGCCCGGAATTATTTTTGCCTTTGCCTGATCATTCTTAGGTTCAGGGGCTGTTGTGTATGGTTCTGATTGGACAGTGTCGATTTTAGGAGTCGTTGAACTCTCCTCAATTCGGACGCTCATCAGCCCAACGGTAGGCGTGCTCGTCTTGGCTTTAGCGCCCCGAACTTTAGTATGCGGCGTGCTTGTTTCTGCTTTGGCGCTATTGAATTTGAAAACCCTGCTGACTGTGCCCGCTTTAGGATTCCCATGTATGGGAGGTCTCCTACGTGGGCCCTCTGGCGTTGCACCTTGGTCTCTTCCTTCGTTCAACATTCCGGCTGCTTTGGTCTCTTCCAATTTGGGAGACCTCGCATGACCGGGGCCGTCTGATGTCGCACTGCGAGTTTCGTTGCCATCTTTCGTTAGCTTCATGATTTCCAGCTCCGCCTTAGGTCTCCCTAACTTGGGAGGCCGTCTACGCGGTGGTGTTTGTGGTGTTGTCGGCGTCATGACACCAACATCCCCATTTTGTCCATCCGCTTTCGTGTGTTCAAGGTCGCCTTTTAGGGGCCCGATTTTGAGAGGTCTGACATGTGGTCTTCGGGACGCCACCGCATCTCCAGCCCTTTTGTCGGTTTCTATCGTGGAGATTGCAACAGCAGCTCGATTTTCTCTTCTATGTGGCAACCTCACACATTTATGATATTCGTCAATCCATTTTGGCAGCATCGGACCGTGATCGTTTTCATCCTCTCTTTTCGACGCCTGGGATATCTATCATTAAAACCACAAGTCAGACCCGTCGTTTCACTTCTCAACAACTACCGGCTCATCCCCAGCCCACGGGTTGCTGTCCGTCTCATCACCACCCAAATCCACATCCATCATTACCTTCTTCATCCCGCCTTCCGGCTTACTCTCTTTGTACCACTCACTGGCCTCCGGCCTCACCCATTGCACAATCAAATCCCTTGACCTCTCTCCAAGCGTGAAATATCCGCTATTTTCCCGAGGGGTAAACATTGTCATGTGCGCCTGCATCTCATCACTCGCTTTATCATTCTTCGCCTTCTCGAAGAATTTCCTGTTTTGTTCGCTTTTAGGGACAGTGCAGAAAGTACGTTCGGAAGGCGCAATGCCGTCAACGGAGCCTATTTCGACAAAGCTGCCAGTGTTGGGGATCGTAGTGCCGGATCTCTTGTCTCCAATGGCGCCTTTGCCGAGGACTGTTATTACGTCGGCAAAGCCAACGTTTCGGTCTTTGTTCAGTTTTGCTATGCGCTCGAGGCGTGATTTGAGTTCTTCGCCTCTGGCAAGACAACCTACAAATTCGAGATGCGAGCCGATAAAGCTCCAGCCTTCGGTGATGGTATCTCGCTTCAGGTAGGCAGCAGCTCCCCCTGCGGCCACGGCACCAGCTGCCCCAGCGAACATGGCATATTTGCCCCATCGCTGCCAGGCAGGTACGGCAGCTGCGTCTGAGCTTGCGTTTGTCATACTGGCAGACATGGCGTCCGCACCTTGAGTGAGGAGCTTTTGATTGTCTTGGTGCTGTTGGGGAGAGGTGTCCTTTTTCGAGGTGCCGTAACCAAGCACGCCAGCAACGTCGGAGAGGGCGGAATAGGCTCCAGTGACGGTCTTGTAATGCTGCTCTGCACTATGTGCGACCACGCCTGGCGATATGCCAAGGTAGGGTGTATCGAATGCTAGTATGCCCTGGATGTATGGGAACATCAATGTCGGGCCTTCAGAGTTGGGTGGTGGAGGCTGAGATCCGGGTATGGTTTGGGAGGCCATTGAGGGCAGTGGGTCTTTCTGTGAAGGAATGGGAGAGTCGGAGGTTATAGCGAGCAGTGTTTCAGCAGCGACAATGCCACCCATGGAATGACCGATCAGTATGGTATGAACTGAAGGATCGACGGTTGGAGACGGGGTCGAAGCCGCGACTTCGAGGTCTATAACATTGTTTTGAAGCCTGTCAGTGTATGTAGTCAGCTTCAGTACATGAATGACTACGTGATGGGCCTCTGGATGGGGCTTCATTTGAGGAAGCCTGAGATTCTGGACTTGAGATCCGCTTCAAGTCTTCCGAGTTGTGCAAACCTGGGCCCATTGTAGCCAAAATCCCCTTTCCTCTTCTTGACCGCCGTGCATAGATTGAACTTCACTCACCACTCCCTGAACCTCCCCACACACTCCTTGAGATCCCCTCTGGTCTCGAATTTTGGGTACGTCACGGCCTTCACGGTGATGTTAGGCAGAGCATGGCTCGCCAGAGCTCGCAGATGCTCCGGAAACCCCGCGAATGTATCATCACCGCCCTGTGATCTAGTCAGCAACGTGATGGCGCAGATAAGACCATGAAGCTAAATCATAGCACGTACTTTGAAGCCGTGAATGAAACACAGCAGCAGAGTCCTGTGCATCCTGCTGCATCGTCGACGTAGAGACGATGTTGCGTGGGCTGAACGGCACTCAACCTAACAGTAAGAGGCTTGACCAAACATGTAGATTAAGAATGCTCAGGCTTGGAGGTGAAATTGTTGGGAAACAATGCGGTGGAGGTCATCTGGGTTGTGGAGACACGGTCGTTTGCGTCCCTAGCGTGACGCAAAATCATTGGCCAGAAAGCCTCCAACCTCCAAATCCCAGACTACAATTCTGACTTTTACATTTTCTTTCACTCCGCTCATAAGCGTCCAACATGACTGACATAGCTTCTCATGCAATCTACGCCAAATGGCACCAATGCTCGAGCCTGTCAAGATATCCTTTGTGAGGCTCTGCATCAAGCAGGTACGGCAGCCAAGGGAACCAATGAGTGGGGCCACACAAGGGATTCATATATAACTCTTTGGAAAACGTTAACAGAGCCAAGAGGTAATAAAAAGGCTATAACAAAGCTTCTGACCACGTTCTTCATCGTCCCGGACAGTAAAGTATTAGCCACGCCCTAGACCGGGTATATCATCAAGTAACTCGAGACACTCAAAGAATAAAGATATCCGGCGAAACCGTAATGAAGGAGTATGGCTTGAATAATGTCTCTTATGTACAAAGGGTATTTGAGAAACGCCCGGAACTCAAGGAATCGCTCCAGGACGCCGTGGCAATATGTAGCAGAACTTAGCCAAGCTCAATGCAATGCCGAAATGCTGATTCCATGCAGGAGCGCCCACGCTATGCATGCAAGTAGAATTACAGTAAAGGTATATCATGATATGCAATTCAAAGCTTATGGAGCAATTATTGGCTCAAGCCAGGAGAGAAATAGACGGGAAAAGGATGCCTCATGGATCATGTGGCAAAGCTGGGTTGCGGCAAGTAGTGCTGCATGTGATGCGGTTGTGAAAAAGTGTTGAAGGGAAAGTAGGGTAGAACGCCCGTCCTTCGCTCGCTGACCGGCTTTCCCAGCGGCTGATAGTGCATTTGGCCGTATGAAACATTTTGGGGTTGATTTTGAATGGTCGCAGAGGGTGGTGGAACGAGTAGGGTGTTGACGCCCCGAACCGGCTTGTATGGGGATGTTCTCGGAGCTGGGCATCCGGAAGGCGAAAGGCCATTGGGCGTAGCCTGGTGGGACGGGAAAGCGTAAGATGTCGGCGAAGGGGTCGATGCGGCAGTCGAATATGGAGTCTGCCTGCTTTGATACTCCAATGGTGAAGAGCCTCTTGCATTTCCGGGCTGGTTGAAGTAGTTTGATGGCTGTAACGATGGTAATTGCAAACCACTGTGTGGCCTTGAATTTGACCCGGGAAAGACGCTGGACATTGCTCTCCCGTAAGGCATGGGTAGTTGCCCTGGAGAGGAGTTGTAGCCGTTCAGCTGGTGACCCGTGGTTATTGAAAGATTGGGCATAGGGAGTCGGGGCACAGGAGGAGTATTGTTCCTCAACGTGGATGGCGTCAGTGTCGTGCTTGAGGCTGCAGAGGGCCCTAAAGAATTGAGTCTCTTCGATGGCGGTTCGGAACTGTGGTCTTCGATGCTTCGCTTGCGGCTCCATGATTTCTTCAGCTCGGCTTCCGACATTGGCGTCGTTGGTGAAGGGATCCTGGGGGCAAGGTATGGCGGCATAGAAAGCGGATGTGGCAGTGTTGCGGTGTTTGGCGAAGGACGGGTCAAGAAAGGGGGCGAGGTATTTGTTGACACCGGAGGAGAAGGGAGATCTCGAGGCGTATTGTATTGAGGCGCTGGAAGAGCAAGGCTGCGGAGTCCCAATTGTGTTTGAGAGGCTTTGTCGTAGTAATCGGAGAATTTCCCCAGCTTAGCGTGCCACGCTTTCCACTCTGCCTCAGAAGCGTACAGGGTGTATCTCATGTTACTCAAAAACTCGACCTCCATCACATGGATCTCCTGAACAGATATGCCCGATACCTCGGCCCACGTCTTGTTGGTATATGTATTGTCGTCCAAAACTACGGTCCGTTAGCCATTGGCAGAGAACGCATCATAAAGGGATGAACTTCGTACACTTATTGCCTAACATTAACGCAACAGTCAGGAGTCTGAATTCACTCCCAAGCTTCCCTTTCACGCCCGGATTGAGCTTCTTCAATCGATAGATGAACATCAAGGCCAGCAAGATGACATTTTGACTGACCTGGGTCATCGAAAGTATGGTAGTCACCCATTTTCGAAACCCGGTAGTTGGCATTGCGTCAGGCACGAGCGGAGTTGTTGGCATGGGGCTTGTTGTACCGTCCTCAACGAGGTGAATCGTGGAAGAGGACTCGAACCAGAATAAGCAGGTTATCTGTGCTGCAAATTCTGGCAAACTGCCCTTACTATCGTTAATGGAAGAGGGTATTTGAAGATGTGATGCTATCGAATTGCCGTCGCTGGAAGCCCTTCGACGGGCAGTGTGCTCACTCTGAGCAGTTTTAAGAGGAACCACGGGACTCTGAGGACGTTTTGCCGAGTAGTAGCAATCGTAGAACGGCGCCTGACGGGGCAATGAGCCCCTTTCCCCAGTATTGTCCAACGTCGGGTGGGCACCTGGATATGAAGGGGCATTTGATGCTACAACAGGCACCCGTTGATATTGTTGTCCTTCGATGTTCGAGTTCAGTAACGGATTTCCATAGCTGCCGTTCATTCCTCCCCCGTCCCCTGGAGGGGTGGTGAGCCCGTGACGGTAGCGAGGAGCACTACCGTAAGACTGTCCCTGTGGTGGTGTATGGGAACACTGTCCTCTTTTAGAAGATTGAACCCTATCTGCTCCCCAATGGAGTTCCTTCCAACCTGATGTGTGATGGAGGCCACCGTCTTGCTCATGAATGTTTGGCAGAAATTTTGCAGACATCGAAGGGAGATGCTGGGTGTGGAGCATTGGCGCAGCTAAGAGGTGGACCTTGGCGGAGGAATCAAGATTGGCGTGCAGCGTAGGTTTTTATGGAGGCTCTTGCTGTGAAGTGGCGTTGTGTTGAGTGTGGTGATGGTGTGAATTAGCAGTGTAATGTTCGTCCCTGGGGAAGGGAAGAGGCCTTCGCGATGGTCGAAGGAAGGACGTCAAGGAGAATGATTAGGAGAGGAGTCCATAAGTCTCACCTCATTGACAAGAGGCAATGAGGGCAAAAAGGGCAAGAGATTTGTGTTTATGGACGACGATGAGCAGAATGGGCGCTAGTGACTGAAATAGGAAGCATCCAATGTGAAATGACCTAGTACGGAGTAGGGGGAAAGAGTCTCCGCAAGAGGGATAGATTAATAAAATGTGAATGCATATCCCGGGGGTGGAGAATGAGAAGGAGGATACGAAACGCCAGTGGTACAGGGAATGAAAGGATGGAGTGTGACGGTCATCCGGGCGGCCATGTGAATCAAAAGGAACGGACTCAGACGCAGAGGCCGTGCCTGTTGTGTTCCAATTGCAGGTGCAGCAGGGGGGCTGATTGCAGACGGAGGAGTCTGACCCTTGGTCGTGGTGTATGGGGCGACAAAGGACAGGGAGACAGGCAGGATCGCAAGAAAGTGTGTTTTCGGCAGTGAATTGAAGCTTTTTCGCCTTCTGCTTTCAATAAGTGCTAGTGGCTTGTTCGCACCAAGTGGACCAGTGCCACCGCGTTGGTGATTAGTCGATTAGTGCCAAGGTGGATTCCCAGGAAGACGCAACAAAGGATAAAGGATAGTGCAAGGGCCAGTGAGCTATGTGGTATCAGGACCAATGAGGTGAGCCCCTCGACCGGACGCGGTGTGCCGCGTCGAGCAGAGTGACAATCGGACACGCAAGAGAAATTGATAATAAAAGATCCCCTTGTCACTGTGCTGGGTGGCTCCGTGCTAGGCTGGAGGATGCGAATCAAGGAGCCTTGTGCCTTGTTACGGCTGTATGAGCTAGCCAATTAAGCGGAGTATTTAGCTAGAGTGCGCTAGACTTCTCGTGCTCTCGCACGTTTGGCTGCAAATCGGGCCTGACGGGGCTAATCTACTTGGGGGAAGGCGCGTCTACCCAGACACCAGACCACTGCCGCCAGAAAATCAGCATCCATAGTGCACCGTGACGAGCTCGGTTTATCGGCCGCTCATTGGCTGCTGCTCGCACCGTTTACACTGATATCCGAGAGCAGAGGCACAAGGTGGGGGTGCACAGAAGGCAAGAGAGCCAAAAGGCAACGGCAAACGCTCCAAGGGTGGCATGTGGCCGCCGTGTCAGATTTAGTCGTACTCAGGGTTGGAGGACTGCGAGACCGTACTAGTGAGAATATCCGATCCAGGATGTTGGGAGGTGCGACTGCGCGCGCGCGCGCTCAGATGGGCATCATACGGGAAAAACGAGCATGCACTCCCCGTAATTAGATAATAGCGCCCTAATGGTGATAGGCATCCAGCAGCTCACAGGCCCAGAATATGCTCATTCATGTAGGTAGGACTGGACCCGATTCACCGATAGTCGAGCGACGAGCCTACTTCCCAGCCTGCAAGTCTGCGCAAGGCGAGGAAGGAAAAGGAAAGGTTCCAGATCTCCGTCCGGATGCACTCCTCGCACCTGCTGATGGACTACCAAAAGGAATGAGCCAGGCCTCGCCGTGGCACACCCGCTAACAGCGAACTGAGTCGATCCGTCGCCCTGACCATAATACGTACCAGCAGTCTTGTGCTTCATGCATTTGATGTGTGAAGTGTGCAAGATTCCTTTGCCGTTCGCGGCAGCAAATCAGCTCTCGTGCTCGGCGACCAGCCTGGCCACTTCTCCGCTTAGCCTTCGTTGGCACCATCCTTTCACCAGCCTTCCCGCTCGCACATCGCTAAAATCAAGTCATCATGCCGGGAGCGTCAAAACCGTCGAGGTCTCAAATTCCAAAGTCTATAGTTGGCTGGCTGACTGGATGCTGCTATGTACTGACGATCCATGCTGGCTGCTGCTGTCACCGGGTATCTCTAGGCGTCTGTCTCACCACAGCGCCGGAAGTTGCTCAAGCTAACAAAAGATGCTCCCGAGAATACTGCTCCTTACGCGTCACGGCATCCAAGGTTTCAAGGCCATCAGCTGTGTGGAGCTGTGCTCAGCCAAACTAATGGCCTCTTCTTGTAAGCAGTGCCTGTTAGTCGTCAAACGCATCATGCACGAGAGACGCAAACCGAAGCCTACAACGTTCCGTGGGTATTCGCAATCCTGCCTGGCGCAGCAGTTGGATATGGATCTACGTAGTGTACGCTAGGGTGTTGGGAATCCGAATGGTGACTGCAGTAAGCATCTACCTACGAGCCGAGAGTGTATCAGGATCCACAACACGACAGTCACATTGGGGCGCGGTGGTGCTTCGGATTTAGATGAGGTGTCATCATGCGACGGATCGTCTAGTTGTTGGCTTGTTGACAATGTACCCTGCATTCCGACTACACGAGGCATTTCGCCTGCTCGGTCAGCAATTTGCCATCCTGTGGTGCTCCATTCTTGATGTGTTGTAGCGACGAGACAGGAATGCCAATCGATTGAGCCGACGTATCAAGAGCAAATTAATTCGCTGCAGCAAAACTAATCGGAAGAGCAAGGATGAAGGGAAGGTGGGACGTCTCAGCGGCAGCGGCCTTGCGAGCGAGCAGTAGACGCCCGTCCGTTTACTATCCCAGGAATTGCGGGACAAAGGGGATGTTGGGAGTGAAAGGCTAGGAAGGCTAAAACTATCGAAAGGCAAACGCGAAAAGGCCACGACAGCAACTCCAGGGATGATCCAACCAAATAGAGAAGGATATGGGGAAGCCGAGCTTGATATGCGTGGATGATGATGATCCTGGAGTAGGACGAAAGCCGAAAGGTCCGACTGCACCAAGTGTGATGCGATACGAAAGGGTGAGGGCAACGAAAGAAGATCACAGGTAAGTCGGCGTGTCGCGGCCGTCGGATATGAGCAATGGTGGTGTTCGGGCGAGGCCCAAACACGCAGAATTTCCACTCTAAGCCTCTCAGCACAGCTGCGCGACAGACCGATGTGCTAGCGGTGATGATAAGTGACTTGGTGACTCAGATTTAAAAAACGCGGCTTTTGCTCGCTAAGGTGCTGATCGAAAAGTCGGCCAAGTCAGGTGGGAAGTAAACAACAAGGGTGGAGTAGTGGAGTTGGTGGAGGACTGGAGGTGAGATTCAGACTCGGCTAGATGGGGCTGCCCCTCACTTTCCACTTTGGCCGACTTGCAAATGGGCCACCGGCGATTTTCACGGATCATTGCCACGAACGGTTTAGCGTGCGCCAAGAAGGCAGTTGCTAATGCTGCACCTACTAATAGTTACTTTATCTGAGTCCTGGCACTCACGCACACTCGACGGAGTATATTCAATTTGACACTATCGAACTGTCACTGGACTGCCACTGGAGCAAGGCAATGCGTCATGTCAATGCACTATCGACGTGCAGGCCTTGCCTTGGCTTATTGGCCGAGTGTCTTCAAGGCAGAAGCAAACATATGCAGCCACGACGCCACGACAGAGGGTGTACTGACAGATCCACAGCGGATCTCTTGGATTGACATTGGTACCCATTCAACACGTAAGCCTATGGCTGGCCAGGCTGCCAAGATATCAATTCTGTACGGATCATTGCCCGCCCGACCAACCCGAGAGATCGTTCCCAGACATCTGGATGCCCCGCGGCCTGCCGCTGCACACCAGCTGCACAGGGTATCGTCATCATCCGAAAAATGCACAAACAAGGAGATGCGCTTAGGACTGCCCGATGTCTTCATCGGGGAGATACACGAAAACAACATCAGCCCACCATCATCTACCGTTGATCTGACAGCAGTCTGACAGCCCGCGAGGAAAGGATTCGCGAGTTTCAGAGCACGATCATACCGAGCATCAGGAAACTGCAAGGACAAGGAAGATGGATGTATCACTTCTCAGCATATCTATGATGCCTGCCTTTGCCGCTGCGGCGAACCCGCTTTTCCCCCAGAAAGCATCCCAGATCCTGTGATAATAGCGTCCCCGACGCAACAAGGACCGGTCTTCCAACAGCACCAACAGCATGGAGTACATTCAGCTCTCAAATTGGTGCAAGCACCCGTTTCAGCTTTACCTGCAGGGCCGGCCGCATGACGGGTCTCATCATCGCAGGAGGACAGATTCACGTTACGATGCACTACTCCGCAATTTTCCTTTCTTCGCTCTATCCTGTTAATCTGCATGTGCGAGTGCTTTATCTTGGTCAGACATGTTTCTTATGGTCAAAATAGCCTCGCGTCGTGTCAGCTTCATGTAGGCCTGCTTTAGCTTGCCACATTCTCTGTTCACGTGTCTGCACCCGAACACACCCGAGTTGTCGTGAAAAGTATTTCACGGACTTGCTGTCATCCATCTCGGAGACTACCCAAATTTATCCAGAATCGTAGCCAGAACCCGTTATCTGCAATTGTTCGTAAATACAGTATAGCCTCACCAGCTACGACCACAGTGGTCCTCAGATATCCGCTCTCCGTGACTAGGCGGAGCCTTGAGTCCACCGGGACGGACATAATTGGCGTCTACTAGATGCTGGTTCTGTTTAAACCAATTCAAATATCCGCTTTCCTGAGGATAGTAGGCATCCAGTATCGCAGCGGCAAGCTTGTTGTCCGTCTGCCACTGATGGATTTGCTTAGTAGTGACGCCCAGGTAGGTGGCAGAGAGCAGACCCTCATACAGCCCGCCAAGGTTCACCTCGCCGTCAGTGTCATCGCACTTGCTAAAGCCAAAATGCTCACGGGTCAGGGGGTCCGTCGGGATGGTGTCCATATCAATTGCCCTCTTGAGGATTTCTGCTGTGTTTTTGGTGCCGTTCATGTCCACCTCCTGGATATCGACGTTGCGGAGATGCATCGATGGCACTTCCTATTGTCAGCGAGGAACTGAGCCAGGTCGTCACGGGACTTACTTCCGCTCTCAAGCATGGCCTGGAAGCACGACCTTCGCAATGTCAGCCTATGAAGTCAAAGCACCGAGGAAAACGAGCTAGACGTACTTGGCTCGACGAGGTTCAGGAATCTTCGGCTTAGGTCCCTTGGATCTATCGATATTAGTAGCTGACGGCGTCAATCTTCTGCCCGATCATCTCACTCTGGCTTATTGCTTTTGGCTTTGGTGGATGATCCGTGTGACGCCTTCTGCTCTCTACCGCTACCGGTAGCTCCAGTAGAGGCCTTGCTAGATCCCTTGTCCCCTGCGTGCTCATCATCATCAAGTGACAAGGCCTTTAGCCAGGCTACGGACGCTGCTGAAAGTTAGCTTAGAGGATACAAAGGATTTATCCACGTTAGCTGACCCCCTCTCATATCATGAGAGTAGACTCGAGAGGACGAAGGTTCTTGTGGTCTATTCGGTTAGCATTCGAGTGCCCCTATCAAGGTCAGCAGAAGCTTACTCGGTGGCCTCACCCTTCACGAGACCGGAGACCGGACCCAGATCCGACGGTGCGTTGGGCTTCTTCTGTCCATCCTGGCTTTTCATGTTCCCCATGTTGTCTATGCTCTTGTTATGCGACATGGTGTCTGAGCTGTGTGCTAAGTGATGATGCTCGCTGTATGTATGGACTTGATTGCAAGTGAGAAGGTGAATGGTGTTGATACAGGATCAGGAGATCGAGATTTATGATGAGGGATCCTTGGGGCCATCGAAGAAGTGAAGTTTGGACTGAAGGTGAGAGGTAGTAGTGACTCACGGCGATTCACTCCACAGAACAACTCACTCGACAGCTGACTTGAGACTTTGAATGCTGGCCCTTTTGTTGCGGAGGACATTATGCTTTGTTATTACGGAGCTGCAACTTGTCGTTGCGGTGTGGATAGAATATGGGAATTCTCAAGGATACCTTAGTATGTGATTTGGTCTCTCATGAAAATGAAGGACACCATCTCAAATGCTCACACGAGCTGCACCAACCAATGACTGAAGCCTCGAGTGTCATCTTGAAGGCCCCTGCGCATGACCCTCGCAGAATCGACATTTATGCACCGACGAAGGCTCTCCTAATGTAAACGCCAGGCCTTCCCGCAAGCCTCTGTTCTAGATCGTATAATCTCATGCATTCATTCCGCATCAGCAGACACTTACCACTACCGCCGTAGGCCATCTAGTCGAGCTTGTAGGTCGTCGTCGGCTCCACCGCCGCCGCCGCCTCCACCGCCTCCTGTTGGCCCACCTATAGCTTCTGCCACTCGACCATCTGCGACTGTATTCTTCTGGAGGCCGGAGGGTGTCTCTCCCATCTGTAAATGCAAACAATCAGCCCCAAACTCAGATACACGAAAAACAAACTGCTTCCCCAAAGCCATCGCCCGAGTTAAACTTACCGCCTGACCCAGATCCACCCCAATCTCATCCAACACCTCCTGCACCACCACATCTCCCTCCTCTTCATCCTCCAGCCCCGTCACATCATCAATAGCATCATCCATCATCTCCTGTCTCTGATCCATAATATCGTTCTCCTTCTCAAACTCCATGGCTATCCTCTGCAACGCTGGGAGGTTCATCTGTCGATTCATGCTGCCTAGGAGAGAGGTGGCGCCTTTCATCGATTGCATCATTTGTTCGTTCGAGCGGACGGTTTGGATGCGGAGAGATATGGCTTGCAGTTGTGTGCGCATGGAGTAGAATTTTTGTATGTACCTGAGTGCTATGTCAATCTTGATAGCAATGAATGAATGGGGCCACGGGAAGCGTGGGAGACTGATTGTCTAACCTCCTCGTTCTAACCAAGTCCTTGGCTTGTATCTTGCACGCACCCATATTGCCATTCTTCGCGCTCTTCTTGATATCCTGGACCAATTTCTTCTCTTGGTTTTCGAGCTTCACTCTTTCTCGGTCGAGTTCTCTTTGGGTTTTTTCGAGGGCGCGCTGGTGTTTTCGGAGACGTTCCTCTGGTTTGTGTCAGAATGTAGGGTAGAGTTTAGCTGTAGGTGGGACTGACGGGGCGTCATCCGCTTCCCAAAAGCCCATTCGACAATCTGAGGCAAAGGGACTGTTGTGAGCTTGGAAGTGCAGTTGAGCATGATGGGGATCACTACTTACATTCATAGCGGCGGCTGGGTTATAGAGTGTAGAATGATAGTAGGATATGCAATATGAAGTGCAATGAGAGTAGCTTCACGAGCAATTGAATAATAAAGATAGACTGGCAGCCTGGAATATGTTTGCGGGTCACATTTGGAGCTCTCTCTCAATGCGGGATGACGCTCCACGCTAGTGGATAGGAAATGCCAAGCCCTTTTGGACGGCAAAGTCCTCTTTGTGGTTCCTGTCCACCAGCGCAAGCTCGCGACAGTCCTAAGCTTCACTCAGATCTCATCTGCTCAATTATCCCGGGATGAGCCTAGACAATCATCCTGGCGATGACTTCGCCAGCGCTTCCTCCGGCTCTTCCTCCGCAAGACAACTCTCAAATCCGCGACCTCCACATTACATGACGGTGGGACCTGGATCGACGTCGGCCAGCGCCGCGGCATTGATGTCAACTCTTAGTCACGATTCAGGCTATGGGGCAAGTGTTGGGGATGATGAATACAGCAACGATGGCAGCCTCAAACCCTGGCTCCCTGGCATGACCGGAGATCTCCCTACACCCGCCCATACACCCACACTACCTGGCGAGACGAATCCGGCAGCGGAGAACGAGCGGAGGGTATTGGCAAGCCATGTACATCAGCTCGTCTATAACCAGAATCGAGCCGCGCTAGGTCGCCAGATTACCAAGGCGGTGGATTTACTTAGGGGTCTACAGGAGACGAATTCAACATGGCCAGCACAGTATCCTTCTGTACGAGAACCTCAGAACCAAAGGACGGACCCCAGACCCGGGTTTGCGCATACCCAGTCGACAGCTGCTGGTGGTGACCTACATCGCCAAGTAGACAATGTCCCTTTACGACCTGGCGCCCCACGGCGCGCTGCAACAACCCTTGGCGAAAGTTCTAGAGCCGAGTCGAGCTCTGCTGCAGGGAATAGAAAACCAACAGAGCCCGAGAGGCTCGTTACGCCGCAAGCTGCTCAGGACTTTTCAGTTCTGAAATTGAATATGAACGTTCAGGGATTTACGCAGGCCGAAATAGCGCATTCCATGAAGAAAGAGTCGATAGCTTCGCTGCTTGATGGCAAGATCAATCAGAGTATACGGCACCTTCTACTATTACGGGCTCGTATCGAGGACACTTCCAGCAAGGTCCTGGTTACTGGGGATCTCAATGCCGGTAAATCGACCTTTTGCAATGCACTATTGAGAAGAAAGATTCTGCCAGAGGATCAGCAACCCTGCACAAGCATCTTTTGCGAGGTACTTGATGCCAAGGAGAATGGGAATCTCGAGGAAGCACACGCCATTCGTAAGGATATAACATACAACCGTAACGATGAGAGGACATATGATGTCTTTCCGCTGGAAGAGCTAGAGAAGATTGTGTCAGATAATCAAACGTACGCTCAATGCAAGGTCTACGTAAAGGATATTCGGACGATCGATGAATCGCTGCTCAACAACGGCGTGGTGGACATTTCGATAATTGATGCGCCTGGGTTGAATTCGGATTCTCTGAAGACCACAGCAGTCTTTGCTAGACAAGAAGAGATTGATGTGGTAGTCTTCGTTGTATCGGCCGCAAATCACTTCACTCTCTCAGCCAAAGAATTTATCTGGAACGCTGCCCACGAGAAGGCGTATATCTTCATCGTGGTCAATGGCTTCGATAACATCCGTGACAAGGATAGATGTGAGCGTATGATTCTTGAACAGGTCGCAACCCTAAGTCCGCGCACATTCAAGGAGTCTTCTGAGCTGGTACACTTCGTCTCGAGTAACGCGATACCTGTGGCTCCAGCAATTGGGCCAGGGGGCGGTAGTGGTGGAGGTGGAGGAGGCAGTGGTAGCAATTCTGGTCCTTCAGGTGACTTCCCATCACCGGATGATGACGACGAGACCTTGGGCAAGCATGGCGAGCCTGGATCACCGCCAAAGAAGGGCAAAGGCAAGGAAAAGGAGAAGCTGCAAGATTTCGAACAACTGGAAGGCTCTCTACGGCGATTCGTGCTTGAGAAACGTGCTCGTTCCAAACTTGCGCCTGCGAAAACCTACCTTATGAATGTTCTCGCAGATCTCAACCTCCTGGCCACAGTCAATCGCGACGTAGCCCAGTCCGAACTCGACCGCGTCTCCCATGAACTTGAGGAGATCGAACCTGCTTTTGAAAAGTCGAAGAAAGCGCGGATAGAGGTTAGCGATGATGTAGACAAGACAATCGAAGAGACCTACTCGGATATATACAATACCACTCGCACCATCCTCAATAACACTATCTCTCAAGTCGCATCAACAAATCTTGGTGTCGAATATCCCGGTCTCCTGAGCGCTTTCCAGTATGCCGAGGATATCAAAGCCGCTATGCTGGACCAGATATCCTCTGCCGTCACCATCTGTGAAGAGAAAGCTAAGTCGAAGACTATCAGCAGCGTCAATACTATAAAATCCCTTGGCATGCTTCATCTCGGCGACGGATACAACGACTTGAACTTCAACTCGGATAAAATGTTCACGAAAAGGCGGGATCTGCTGGCTAGGCAAGTAGATTTCGACATCGAACTCAGCGATTTTTTCGATATCAGCGGCCTTTGGGAACGACAAGACAAAGTCGCAGGAACAGGCATGGCGCTCACGGTAGCCAGCGTCGTTGGTGGACGTATGATCGGTGGCTTTGGCTACGTCGACGGAGTCCTGGGTGCTGTGAAGGTGATGGGCGCGCAGAATATGCGGAGACTCATCGTCCCAGGCCTTGTTGCAGCTGGTAAGCCCCTCCTCGATGTATTTTGTGATTCTTATAGAATGCCGCTCACTGAACATCTTCTAGTCGTCTTAGCAACAATGTACGCCCTCCACACAATCCCTACCTCCCTCCCACACAACCTTTCCGCCCGCATCGCTACCACCCTTGCCTCCCTCGACTACACCCACACCAACAGCACCCGCATCGCCAGCGAAACCCGCAAAATCCTCCGCTTCCCCGCTGAAAACCTTCGTACCGGCCTTCAACAATCAGTCAAAGAATTGGGCGAAAAGAGAGAGGAAAGGCATAAGGTCAAGCGCGAGAGCGAGGTTGCGAGGAAGTACTTTGGTAACCTAGTGCGAGACTCGGCAGAGGGGAGGGGGAGAGTCGAGGACGTGGATCTGGAGGGGCCGGCGCCGGGGGTCGCTGGAGGGTATGAGGAGGGTGTTATGGTCTAGGCGATTTGATTGAGGGCACCCGCTTGCATGGTCCTGGGTGACAGGGGCGTTTGGCGTAAGTAGTCAGCAGGCGTACACTGTCATTTGAACGCAGTGAGCAAGTAGTGAAAGGACAGCTGCTTTCTCCACCCCATTTCTTTCAACGAAAATCACAGAATCATTCCCCCCCCCCGATCCACTCACACATTCTCGAGTGCGAATTAACAATATTCTACCATCATGACCGACACCCCTACCACCCTCTCTATCCCTGCAAGTCTCGGAAACCTATACTCGAAAGCTAAATACGTCAACCATGGTTTACACGCGCCGTGCCTCAGCTACATACACAGTTCCTCATACATCCCCCCTATCCCATCACCCTCCTACCTCAACCTCAACCTCTACCTCCACCTCCACCTCCACCTCTCCACCTCTCCACCTCTCCAACTCCCCAACTCCCCACCTCCTCAACTCCTCCCAA
>JAABUK010001036.1_pt1 | contig 55144 bp, 67 predicted proteins | sample 5559141 | NCBI WGS metagenome assembly JAABUK01 (sample SAMN10711869, study PRJNA513367) | rock metagenome | isolation source: Antarctica rocks | place: Antarctica: Victoria Land, Pudding Butte nord | collected 2016-01-03 | reverse complement strand
CCTGGCAGGCTAAATTTTTCGCTCAGGCCATGCAATACTGCTATATAGCTGCAAACTTCTGTGACGAGTAATGGACGAATTGTGGTGGACCATGCGAACAGCACGGTCTGACTATAACTTTCGAGGACCAAAGCAATCTCACGTGCATACAATCCTGCACCTGAATGCAAAGGTTTAAATTTTCACACATTTAAAAATGGTATTGCAGCTGGTAGTTAAATCTAATAAATTACCATCGGATAAACTACGTTGTATACTGTAACAGTTGCATGTGTCATTTTGAGCCATGACTATAGCACAGATTGAATTGCATGCAGCATGTATATTGACATAAGAAAGGTGCCCATTGCTGGGTCTTCTATCAGTTCTTCTATCATGATCCTTGCTGCTCAGGACCATGCACACTCTCTGTCTGTCGTGCAGGCTGTGTCTCGCTGTTGGCAGTGACATCTGGCGAGAAAATGTGTGGCTTGAAGTCAGATCCCATCTGAACGCCAATGCTGTATAGAGGGACAGTGATGAAGCTCAACGCAAAGTACACCAGTGAGTTGATGATAAGCACCACCTACACGCATACACAATATTACTTGATGCATAAGCAAGCAAGCAAGTGAGTGAAGCGAGGAGAGAGGAAGCACTACAAGCAAGCTCATTGGTGGTGGTCCAAATCTGAAATGTCATTATGAACATGCAAGTACCAGCATGGCAGGCCAGTCACTGAGTGGCAGGAATTTGGAAGTTGCACAGAACGTATAGCCTACATGAGCAAGGCATAAACTGCCAATGCATGTTAGCTATGTGGCCATACATGGAATGCTTGTGAGAATCCCAGCACAGCAGATGTGAGCTGCAAAGCAATGGCAGACGTGCCGCTGTGCAATAATGGCAATGCAGTGGCAAACTATGCATGGAAACGGTTTGAGACATGTGTGTTGGATTTGGGGGTGACTCACCCACCAAGGGATTGGCAAGGAGGCTGTATTGAGGCCAGGTGTGGTGAAGAAGCATGACTTGCGCCCAAAGTTGATGGCAAAGAAGATGCAGCTGGAATAGATGAAGGAGCAGAAGAACAGCAAAGTTCTGATTGTTGTCAGCATGACCCTGCGCACATTGCTTGGCAAGCTGTCAAACAAGCAACAGGGGAATGCATTAGAGACCTTATCGGCAAGGAGCATTCAGGGATCAAATGCATGAAGCACGTGAAGAATGCTGAAACTGCAACTGGACAGAACTGAATTGGATGCAGCTTCACAGGGATGTTTGTGTGACATGCCAGCAAATTACACAGTGTGGTGACATGCCAGCAAGTGACAAGCTATAGACAGAATGCAGTACAAGCAAGTGATGCCCCTTTCGCACAAGGGCACACTGTGCATCATTGTAAGGGCATGGTGACAACAGCCCTGATTTGATCATGTTCTTTGGATACTTTTTCAGTTGCAGATTGACAAGCAGACTCAATAACAGATGCTCAAAAGCAGCAGCAGCAACATATGATTAATCAGCAATCTGTGACGCACATTGCAAGATGGAAGCCTTTGGGGCAAATGAAGGGTCAAGCATGGCATACCAGGGACCTTTGGCGCCAAACCAGAAGATGGTGGGCTTGAGGCGGTGAACTGTGCCACCTCTGGAAGTGTGGCGAGCTATGTAGATCAGCTTTGTGTTCATGATCAGCTCCAAGATGACTGCCAGGAGCACAAACCATGCTGATGCCCAGCCTGCAACTCAAGCTGCACGTTCATCATGCCGCTTATGCACACATCATCAGCTGTGTGCAGTCAGGCAATCGTGCAGGTATCTTTTTTGCGGGAATTTTGCTTGCAGGTACTTTGCTTGCAAGCATTGTTGCCAAGCCGCCACTGTGTTTTGATCATGCAAGATCTCGGCTGTATGTTCATGACTCCTGCTATTGGTGTGCAATCCTTGCAAAGGGTATTCATAACTCTGGTCCACATAGATTAAGAGCTACATCTGCTTGATTGCAAAACTCTCACATGTCATCACAGTGTGCGTGCAGAGCATTTACCTATCACACCAGCCAACAAGACAAATACGACAACAATCAGCCAGCCATTGGGTCCAAGGCCAACCACCTGGACACATCAACAGAGGTTGCACTAATGTCTTGCAAAAGAGCAAGGCAGATTGCAGTTGGGAGACTTTGTTTAGATACCGAATGCATGCACGGTTGCTTATAAACTTTACTGACCAAAACAAACAGATCCTGGCAAGCTAGGCATGCTCACAAAATGGCTGATTGATGAGACAACAGTGCTATGTCAGGGCCCCTCTGGGTGGAGCGGTGGAAGAGGGCAAGATGGAAACAAGAGAAAGAGTCATTTCTCTTCTGTCGCCACCCCCCTTTCAAGGAGTCAGAGGGCTGTAGGAAGAGTGAGCCCATTGCACGTTGTTATGCACAAAACAGGATAAGCAGCCCACTTACCTTGGCAATGTCATCATCCATGCTGGCCAAGATGTAGTCCATGAAGTGGAATCTCCTGCCGGGCTGGTGGGTAAATATGAAGCTTGCACGCATGATAGAGATCTCTGCATGCTGAACCTGCGGCATTGGTCAAAGCGTTATCAGTGACGCGATACATCACAGTCAAGTTAGGCTGCTGTCGCTTGCAAAACCATCAACCACGCATGCAGCACAGCTCAGTACTAATACGATGTGCCAATAGATTGTGGAGCATGATAAGTAACAGACGCAGTCAATAAGTCAGGCAGTTTAGCATGTCAAAGCACACTGCAGAACTGTTCAAGTGACACTTACAGTTTGTAGGTGGAACTGGCGCAGAAAGCAAATGCCCCATTCCCAGCCAGGTCGACGCCGAGCAGGTATATGCTGCCTACCAACAGCAAAGAATATCATGATACAACATCAAACAATGACGCTGCAAGAACTGCATCCATGCCGAGTTTATCATAAGCTCACATGCCTCAAACATAAGTCAGCACTCTCAGCTTATTGCCTCTGATACCAACTGCGACAAAATGGAAGATTGCAGCCCTACCTGCCTGCCCACTCAGTGGCTTGTTCTGCCAACACCTCATCAGGCAGTCGCAGATCTGCTGCATCAGCATTGCCAGAGACTACAACTGGTGCAGGCTGTTGCTCTGAGCAAGTCTCTTGCAGATAGTTCATTCCCTCATTCCCAGGCAAACCATCATCAGCGACAGGCCCATTCTCGCCGGCCGCAGCCAACTGATTCTCACCACTGAGCAGATTAGCTACAGCTTCAATTTGCTGCATTGTGCCTGTGTCTGGCTGGATTGACTGCTGGGAGACCTTTGAGACAGAGTCTTTTATCAGGTTGATTGGCTTTTGTGTCTTACGCCACAGCATGCGGGCAATGTCTTGGTCCAATCTGCCTCCAGCAGGTGTGAGCTCAAGCGCAATGCTTGGCAACATGTCACTCTGGCATCTGGATAGTGTGAGTGGCTGTGACTGACGTGAGATCACAACATCATCTGTTTGAGCTGCCTCAGCACTGCCATCGAAGCTTTCTGGGATGCCTATATTTGGCAAGCTCATCGCTGCTTTGGGCTGATCATGCTTTGGCTTGGAGAAGCGCTGCAAGGCTTCATGCACACTGCAGTCAGACTTACCACCTTTGAGGCAGCTCACTACCAAGGTGAGCAGTCATGGCCCAAGTCAAACCCACTTTGCAAAACTAACATCTTAATTTCAGCTGCTGATGTTGTGAACAAGTAGACATTGCATGGAGCAGTATATAACAACTAAAAAGCACTGAGCTATGGCATTCATCAAAGCAACATTGCTGACTCGCGCTTTGCTATGTGCATCATCGTCCAGCAACCACTGTCTCCAGATGTCAACTCTCGCGCTTGAGATTCGAATCATCACATAGCCACAGATGATATGGCACAGTGCAATATAGAAGAGGAACATGTGGATCTGCATATGTCACGAGCATTGTCAGTGCAGTACTGTTGTTACTCATGTGCCAAAACAATCTGCTCACTGAATCTACTGAAATTTGTAAGAACAAATAATGCATGCAACCATGCAAGTTGATGCTACAGGTGCGCTTCACACATCTGATGCAGACTTGCCACAAAGTTGTTTGGCCAGGAACAATGCAAGAACGCAAAACAATACCAAGTCAACCCCAATGCAAGAGCGCAAGTGCAGAGCGCAAGTGCAAGTGCAAGACACCAAGGCCCTTGAACTGCAACAAGCAGTCAACAGCATCATACCTGATGTATGGCGTTTGTTGACAAGGCTTGCTTGTAGCCTGGCCGATTGCCGCATTCAGCCTGACTATATTCATTGACGCCTACGCATTGCGTAGCATTAGAGCTGTCTTGGAGCAGGCCTCTAGTGCCTGGCATGTGTGATGCAGCTAACAGCCTTCTTTCACCAGCTTCCTGTGTTTCCACCTGATTCACATCTGCCATTCAGCGCCATTGATGCTGCTGTGTACACATGTTGCATGACCGTGCAGCAAGCAGCAGCAGATCAGCAGCATGAAGGCACAATGACACTTGGGTGTTGCAAACTAGAGTAGATACAAACTGGACATTTTGCAAACATGTTTGCCCATTTGCAAGGTGGCACATTGAATAGAATGCGGAGCACGCGCAAACTGTGTGCTGCACAGCTCACCAAGCATGCAGGATCAGCATCATTGCAGTTGCATAGTGATGGGCCACATCCCTCTCCTTCATTGAAGCACTCTGTCACAGACTTGGTGTTCTTCAGGCAACATGGGCAGCCATTCAACTGCGCCAGAATGGTCCAGGAAGCGCTTGATGGAGCTTTGACTGAAAAGAAGGAGTCTGTCACTAGCTGCCTGCCGCAGTGGCTGACATATATGGACATGTATGCAGGAAGCAGAAGAATTAGATCAATAGCAAGAAATACCAGAATATACTTGCTTGTAACTTACTGCATATACTGGCAATCGGATCTTGGAAAATAGTCAGCAGAAGAGAAGCTACACCAAACAGCATAAGCTCCGAGGTTGAGGCTTCCACAGCGGCCTACGTCAGGGCGCAAGTGAACTCAAGGTGCGACAATGACACAAGATCTAGCCATAGCTGCCATCGAGCTTACAGGCATGCTGCTGTTCAGGTCAGCAACGATCTTGCCCTGAAAGCTGCAAGGTACAGGGCTCACCAGCAGGCCAAATTTTCGCCGTCGTTTGAGAGAAGCTCGTCGCCATTCCAAGACCTGCAGGAAGCGTCAAACCGGTGTAAACACAGCGCGTGCAAAGCGGTAAGCGATCCACGCCGACCGCGAGTGCGATCAGTTTGCGGACCTTCTCAAACGTGATAAAGAGAGCCAAAAAGGCTAAGAACACCAGCGCTATTATGTAGCTTTCTGTCTCTAGTATGCTTGCGCCTGTCTCATCTGACATTGGAGATGCCACCGACCGCACAAGGAAAGCTTGACGCTGATCAACAAACGTTGATCACAAACCTGCCCGCGAAACATCTCAGCAGGACAACAGTAGGACCCACCGCGGGTGATTGTCGGTGCAGCTCCTCATTCAACATCCCAGCCAAGATTGCCAGTCATCTCGCAGGGATTGCTGACACTCCTAATGGTGATTGTGCAGACGTCAATGCAGCCTGACCAATTCCGAGAGCCAATTTCGTGAATTAGCTGGAACAGTTTGCCTCCAGGAATCCAAAGATGTTGGCTCGCTGACACCTATGCTGATCGAAGACGGCTTCGCACCCGCTAGCTGTAGCCGCCATATATAAGGTTGTGTTTGTTTGAGTCGAAGTTTTGTGCTGCTGCCTGCTGTACCTTTGTTCAGTCACATGTCACTATTGGCGACCTAACTGACCACTACAAATCAAAAGGCTTCATAGTAAACTTCAAACATTGTACAAATGGGTGACACCCTGCTGGTGAGTCTCGTTGCTGTGGTTTTGTGACCCACAGCTTGCAACACTGCCTCTGGCTCCTACCTTTGAAACCTTTGTACCCTATCCTATTGGCACACCTCGTTTATGGCACCTGTGCGTAAGCTGCTGGTGTTGCTGCAGTCCAGTCTTTCAGATGAGCTGGTCCTGCTTATCTGCGGCTTTGGTATTGATTTTAGCGTCTCAGCTCCGCTGTCAGTGACCTGCACACACTACTATCAGCTGCTGAAGCCAGAGCTTGCCCTGAATCTTTTTAACACAGAGGAACTGCAACTGGTAGTTCCGAGCTTGTCACAACTTGTTGATTTCAAAAATGCTCCTGAAAACTTTTGCTATGGCATTGCATACAAGTGGGGAGTAATTTGTGACCTTGCTGAGTGCGCTGTCACGACCCCAGCCTGCCATGGCCAGTATTTCAGGATCAGGGAAGAAGACCGCATTGACAGCTGCCAACCGCTGTCCTGGCCGGAGTTGTGGGCCCCTTTTGATGAGGATGGCCTGTATTGTGAGTATAAGACTGACAGAATGATGAGTGAACATAGTCTGGACATGATCATTTACCCACAGCACGCATGTCTTGGGCCGTCTGGGAGGCCTGGTGTACCAAAATACATAATCATCACCCTGCTCAAGGAGGCAATCACAGCCTTGCGAGGGACTGCCCTTGCTACAGCAAAGCAACAGCTTGCACATCTGATGGAAACCAGCGCTTCACAACAAAAGATGCCAGTACCTGTGCACAGTGACACAGTAGTAAATGAGGTGAAGTACTACATCATGTTGCAAAGCCTGCAACAGAAGCCTGGCTGGACAAACACTGCTTGCATCTCTCAGCAAACTGCACAAAGCAGATATACAGCATTGTGCTCAACAGAGCTCTTCAGGCGCATATGCAGCACCCAGAGTACAGTTGCGTGGAACTTTGATCAGTGGTTCAGCAATGCACCAGCACATGTGGATGAGACCACATACTTTGGTCTGTATACAACATGTTACTTGGGTGAATCTGACTATACCATTGGTCATGATTGCTACACGTGCACCTTGATGCAAGTTGCCAGCAGCATTTTTGGCGATTGACGGCCTGCTGCTATGGAGGATCACACAAGTGTGAAGCATACAGATGTTGAGACGGTCTGTCTCAAATAGCTGTCCTGCAGGCTTTTTGTTATACAAGCATGCTGTCTTTCAATGTGCAATGATACAAAGTCCACAGGATGCATCTATGAATAAATACATATGATGATTGCTACACCTTGATGCAAATTTCCAGCAGCATTTTTGGTGGTTGACAGCCTGCTGCTCTATAGGGTATGATTCATACAGACGCAAATCGTACAGATATAGAGACGGTATGTCCCAAACAGCTGTCCTGCAGGCCTTTTGTCACACAGGCATGCTGTCTTTAAATGTGCAATGATACAATTCCACAGGATGCATCTATGAATAACTGTGTAGCTTGCAATGAAACATGAACAGCAGAGACAAAAGACTGAGCAGAACTCATTTGGTGTGTGCTTGCGTTGTAATCAACTTGGCAATACTATGTAGGTATACTCGCCTCACCTGCTGATGGCGACTTGCATGTTTTCTGATGATGGCTAAACTTAAAATCACCTTTATGACAGGCGTATGCCCATTTATGTTGAAGGGACCGTGCCTGATATAATTGATCTTATGCACTTTGTCGTGCTCCTTGCAGACAATTGCAACTTCAGAGAACATCTCGTGCTTTGCCTCCAGGACTCTGCAGTCTGGGATCACCGTAGTGTCACCTCATACTTGTAGGGCTCCTTATGGTGTCAATGCACAGGTGGTCAATGACTGCTGCCATTGTGCATGCTCATGACACATATACACACGCATTGCCAAAACGACATTGCTTTGACTCGATTTGTCATTTACACCTACGGCCTTAGGGAGCCGCCCTGCCATGCTGTGCACGTGAGCACGAAGACGAACCGCCGCGGTCCAGGCGTTGCTGCAGTGCAGTCACTGCACTGCGCATCGTGCGCTGCGATTTTGTGGGCAAGATGGTAGTCAGCAAGAGATCACGAAATGATACAGGCGGTGAACGAGCCTCGAAGTACGCCAAGCTGGAGGACGATCGAATAGCCTCGCCTCAGGTCGGAGCGAACCTGATACAGGTTAACGGCAAGACGTGCACGCACGAGGTCGCCTGGCCTCCTGGTGTTGAAGGCAGCCAATTGCCGCCCGGTAGATCCGCAGCCCCAGCTGCGAAAGAGTACGCTTTTCCACTGGACCCGTTTCAGCAGACAGCGATCAACAGTCTTGAGACAGGTAAAGGTGGAACGCGAGCACACAGGACAATCTCGCTCCCAGAATCCAGTTTGCTGCTGTCATGCTGGTGATGTTTTCAAATCCCAAAGGGCGCCCGACTAGTCATGTTTCCCCAAATTGTTTTCCTGTTGCAACTAAAAAACTGAATGTGCAGGACACAGTGTCTTGGTTGCTGCTCACACTTCAGCTGGGAAGACTGTCGTGGCTGAGTATGCTTTTGCCATGGCTCTCAGGTGACTGATGCAAACCTGCCATACTAAGAACTTCCTGATTCCATTAACTGCCTCCTGAGTCCTTGTCTGAGCATATGTGTCTGCTTTCATGCAGAGACAATCAGAGGGTAATTTACACATCACCCCTGAAAGCTTTGAGCAACCAGGTGTGAACCTAGCAAACTTATGAGTTTTGCAAAGCTGCAACAACACACATGCTTTTCCTGCACACCAAAAGATATCAATGATAAGATTGCAATGCAGCCCAATCCTGCAGAAAAACCTGCAGCACTGCATTGGGGTCAACATTGTCAGAGCTGCCTATGTGAATGCCAGCATGTGGCAGAGAATGTCAGCATGGTTTTGTTTCCTTGCAGAAATACCGGCAACTGTATGAGGAATTTCAGGATGTGGGTCTGATGACTGGGGATGTCACCATCAACCCCAACGCATCCTGCTTAGTCATGACAACTGAGATCCTGCGCAGCATGCTGTACAAGGGAAGCGAAGTTGTCCGTGAGGTGACCATCCTTCAGCTTTTTCAGACTGTCACTCTACATGTCGTGTGCAAATGCTACACTGGACACAGCAGATGCAGTGACCTCAGCTGTACGTCTTGCTGAACTGTAACTGCAGTGTCTCAGCATGCACAGCTTTCAGCGTCTCCACAAGCATGACCAGCTAGACTTGGCTGCACACTCAACGCTGCAGACAGCATCACACTTTACAAGGACGCTACATGTTTTGGCTTTGGCAGTGTTGCTTTTTACATACGATGGTGGACACAATGCCGTGGATGCCACCAGCTGTAGTAGTCATGAAAGCAGCGACAAGCTTGTCATGATTTTGCAATTCTGGTATCTCTGGGTCGTTTTCTGAATTGTTGGCAGTGCCAATGTCCAGATTCCCTCTACTAACAAGGTAGTTTGGTGCAACAGGTGCAACTGATCGTGTATGATGAAATTCACTACCTGAGGGACAAGGAGAGGGGTGTGGTCTGGGAGGAGAGCATCATCATGGCTCCCAAAACGGCGCGCTTTGTTTTCTTGTCGGCCACCATCCCCAACGCCAGAGAGTTTGCTGAATGGATAGCCAAGACGCATTGCTCCCCTTGTCACGTGGTGTACACGGACTACAGACCCACCCCCCTGCAGCACTACCTCTTCCCCTCTGGGGCTCAGGGGCTGTACATGGTCGTGGATGAGAAAGGTTAGAGCACTGCACAACGTTGTTGATAAGGCTTTAAGGTCAAGGTTTAAGATTTATGTTTGAGGATGAAAACGGCTTTGGTTGTGGATTGTACTTGGTTGTATGCAACCCAAATTTTATTCGCTCGAGAGGTGCATGATGCAAGACAAAATGTTTTGCCCTATGACAACCTACAATTCAGTCACTACAACTTGACAGTTTCTGCTTGATAGTTTTCACATTTACTCCTGCCCATTGCAGCAAAATCTGGCTGTTGAAGACTGTGAGAAATGCCTAGCACAACTGTGAAATCTGTTTACAATGATGCTAAGGCTGCATCTGTGCGTTGCAGGCACTTTTCGGGAGGACAATTTCCAGAAGGCCATTGGCGCCTTGACAGAAGCTGCTGCAGAAGCTAAAGGCCGGCCAGGGGCCAAGTCAGGCAAGGGTGGCAAGAGGGGCAGTTCTGACACCGGCCCCAATGAGAAGCCTGACATCTACAAGATTGTGCGCATGTGCATGGAGCGCAACTATGACCCCCTCATTGTTTTCAGCTTCAGCAAGAAGGAGTGTGAGAATCTAGCCAAACAGGTGGGTTGTTTGTGTGAAACTTTTCTTCATGAAATGCACAGTTGTATTGTGCTGTTGCCTGCTGTTACTTGCAATATTCGTCATGTCATCTGATTGTGCGCCACAGCAGTCAAAACATGTGCCCCTTGCGTCTGGGTTCACACTTCTTCTTGACTGCCTGCACTGGCACCCGTCTTTTTCCAGGCTGCTGCCAAACATTACATTGAATAAACATTGATTCTGTGAGAGCTTGATCTGATACTCTCAGCCATCACTTCTGGCCGTGGCTGAAATTCTGCTGTGCATTGCTGTTTTCAGTAATTGTAGTCACAGTTATTTCTGTTCCAGATGATTGACATGGACCTGAATGATGACACCGAGAAGAAGGTGGTGGAGGGCGTCTTCTGGAATGCTGTGGACATCCTGAGCGAAGAAGACCGCCGGCTGCCCCACATACTTGCCATCCTACCCATGCTGAAAAGAGGGGTGGGGGTCCATCACTCTGGGCTGCTGCCTATTCTGAAGGAAGTGATTGAGATTCTGTTCCAGGAAGGTCTGATCAAGGTGAGGCTTGCCCTAAGCTGAGCAAGACATACACAGGACTCAAATGCCATACAGCATTCTTCTGCGTGTGCTGAAGAGAAATCACACATCCGCTTGGCTTGCTGACTTCGCCAGCATAGGCAGAAAATTTTGAGTCACTTCAGAGGTCTGTCACACCAACTCACAAGGTACCCACATGATACCAAGCTCATCCCCATGGGGAAGCTCATAACTGCCAGGCGCGCCAGTAAAGCTGCACAGCACACAATCCGTCTCACAATACTTAGGGTTCAGGGTGTATGACAATACTTTGGGTTCAGGGTGTATGACACCTTAAATGGCTGGGATAGCACAGCAGCAAGACATAGCCTGCGTGTGCATGGAAATTCATGCTACCCAGTGACTTTTGCAGCTGCTCAGTCAAGTCTAATCTGATGTTACAGGTGCTGTTTGCGACAGAGACGTTTTCGACGGGGCTAAACATGCCGGCCAAGACGGTGGTCTTCACCAATGCACGCAAGTTTGATGGCGGAGCTTTCAGGTGACCTTCTGACTGCATTTCAGGTCCCACACCCACTCTCCCCCCTTCCCCCCCGCATTCCAAACACCCCCAAACACACCCCTGCATGTTGGATGAACTCCCCCGCCCTTTCTCCCCTCCTCCGCTGCACTGGATTTCAGGTTATCTTCTGATTGTGTTTGCGGTATCCACCTAATAGCTTTCACAGTGGACCATTTTCAGGTCATTTGTATTGAGGGAACACAACAGGCCAAGCACTGTGGTTTGAACGCAAATGGCCTGGTGTACATGGCATACTTTTGCCAGCGTAAGTTTATATTCCTGCCAAGGCTAAGGCTCTACCCAATGAGGGGGCATCGGCTCTTGTTTGTATAGAGTGGATAGGGATCTGGCTGAGCAGTATGCATTAGACATACTGGATACCTGTGAAACAGCTGAGCATGCTCACCTCTTACTTGAATGTCAGCTGCGTATGCTTAGCGTGCAGTGCGTGGATGACACAGCACATTTTGTTGCAGCAGCAGCATGTTTGAAGCTATGAAAGTCTACAAGCCTGTAGCACTGTATCTGTCCAAGAAAGTCGTGTAGATCTTCTTGTATAGATACTCTGCACTATTACAGTGCTACAGGCTTGTACACTGTCATAGTGGTTTCGGAGCTCTGTGGATGATATCATGCAGACATGCAATGCTCTGCTTGAATGTTGCACGATCTGCAAAGCAGTGTTCTGTTATGTCCTCTGCTTCCGTTGTGTACCCTACCCAACTACGGTTTTTGTGCACACTATTCATCAAGCCTATTCATATTCCCAAAGATCGTATGCAGGTGGGTCACCTCTGGGGAGTATATTCAAATGAGTGGGCGAGCAGGTAGGCGAGGTTTGGACGACAAAGGTGTAGTTGTGCTCATGCTGGATACTAAAATGGAGCCAGGGTTAGCCAAGGAGATGGTCAAGGGCGCCCCAGATACCCTACACAGCGAATTCCACTTGGGGTACAACATGCTCCTGAATATGCTGAGGGTTGAAGGCGCAAACCCTGAGGCCCTGTTACGGGCGTCTTACCGGCAGTTTCAGATGGAGCGATCTTTGCCGGACCTGGAGCAAAAGGTTCAGGATCTTGAGGTAAGAACTAGAGAACTCTATGGTAAAAATGTGATCTACATCAAGTGAACGGCAGACGCATTCAGCATTCACTGAGGCTTGAGCGCTCTTACAATAATCAAAAGAATGGTACAGTGCCTTGAGTTGATGCTGAGCTGAATTTTGAGCTAGGCTGCAAGCGTGATTACCAAAGCTAAGCAGCAATGGGTACGTGGACTGTTTTGATATTTGTGTGTCAGTCTGTTTGAGGACTCTGCCATGGCTGAGACGACTCTTCTGTGTGTTCTTCTCTGAAGGCAGAAAGAGATGGGGTGCATGTAATGCAAGAAGAGCAAGTGGGCTCCTTCCTGGAGTTGCAGCAGCAGCTTGCAGCTGCCAAGGCAGCCATGAGGGCTGTTGTGAACCAGCCCCGCCACATCCTGCCCTTCCTGCAGCCCGGTCGCCTTGTCAATGTTGCCGCAAGAGCGTCAGGTATGCACACCCTTTCCCAAACGACTTTTTATGCGACAGATAACCTTTACAAAGTATAGAGTTTCACTCCAAGAGTTTATCAGGAGAATCATAATTGCAACATCCACAACTATTGAAGCTGGCGTTTTGCATGAGGTGTCCATTTTGATGCTGTCGTGCAGAGCAATTGGTGCTGGATGGTAGACTCAAAATTCTGCTAGTCTTGATGTCTTTAGTGGGTGTTCGCTTCCAAATGTGTCCATCCTTACAGTGTGTGCGATGCTACCACGCACAGCCAAATAAGCCTGCCTTGCATCAACCCTTCAGCTCAAGAACCAAGTCTCACTTACTCACCCCCTGCTTGCGCAAAAGCCTGCAACATGTGAGGTGCCTTGAACTTTAGGGTCCATGAAGGCTCATGGCTCTAGGTTTCTGGATGAGTATCAAACCTGGCATTCTGAAGTTGCCTGAGATTGCACACAGGAGTGCAAGCACTGACAGCAGAGCTCCTGTTCTAGTTACTATAAAGAAAAGGGAAAAAAAGAAAAAAAAAGTTTGCATAAATCAAAATATGTGTGAGATCTGTAGCGTAATACACCATTTTGCTTTTGATGAATACTATGGTACAATCAGAGCGGCTTGTCTGTAGGTGCTGATCTTGAAAGTGGTGGCACAAGCACAAGCAGCAGAACCGCAGAGGATGTTGCTCCCAGCACAGTATGGGCTGCCGTGGTCAACTTTGAGCGTGTGGGCAAGAAAGACAACACTGACGGCGGTGATGGTGAGAGGAGGAAGGAGGGGCCCTACATTGTGGATGTGCTGCTCAACTGTTCTTCAGACACCATACCTGGCACCGGCCCAAAAAGGTCAGCTGTTGAAACGAGGAGCAACATAAAATTTTATTGATGAAACCTGTGTTTGATGAGATGCAATAGCACATTGTGCAAAGGCACGTGGTGTATTACAGACTTAGCAATTCGTTTTTTTCGAACGATGCAGGCTGCTTGCGCTTGTTGTTCAGCATTGGGAGTGCCCATGTGACTGAACATGTGACTCATCATGTGACTGATCCACTGATCTGATCTGGAGTGCAGTGTTGACGTAAACTGCACCAATGTCATTCATTCCTTCATTACACATATGTCTCCTCCTGGGGACAGGTACATACAGCCCTGAGCCCCCGCCCCTGTATGAAGCCCTGTTTTTGCCAATGTGCTGGGTTGCACAAGCCAAGCACTGTGGTTGACTCTGCTCACAAGGGTCACACCGACATTCTCCCACAGGCGTCTGCAGCAAGCTGCTCAGCAGCCCACACATACGCGTATCATGACCATGTCGCATGTACTGTCGCAACCTTTGATGTATTTTGCAGGCGAGCAGTTTGTGTGCCAGCAGATGCAAGTGGCAGTCCCCAGGTGGTGCCCATCCACCTGGACGAGATAGACGCACTGAGCAGCGTGCGCATCTACATTCCCAAGGACTTGAGGCAAGCTGATGCCAGGGCGCTGGGTCTCAAGGTGCTGCCCAGTATCTTCCTGTCCTGCTTTTTGTCTGGTTCTTGCTACTCTGAGTGTTGTCCGCTTCTTCCAATACTACTCCATGCACATTTTGTCACACAGCTGATTCCCAGTGCTTTGCATTTGTCTCTTTGCTGACAGATACCGGCAGAATGATGCAAGGACGCTGGGCTTCAGGACACATTGCAGTTTTTACTTGGCCTTTTTGTCTCCTCCTTCTTTGGTGATTTTCTTGCTGCTAAAATGCCTCTCTGTCTAGTTCTTGTACAAGGCAGACTGATCTCAACAGCTCATCATGTCTGTATTGTTTTGCAGAACACCAATGGCATGCCTCTGAGTTTCTGGCACTTCTGCCGAGTATACTACTGACAAACGGCTTCAGAGAGGACTTCTGCAGAAATTGTACAGGCACTGTAAAGCTAGCTGCAAGCCCAATTCACTTTGTTCCCTAAGCCTAGCTTCTCCTGCCCTGTCCTTTGAACTACAACTTTGTCTCCATGCATGCTGAACCCTCCTACACCCCTCCAAATCCTCCTAAAACCTCCTAAATCCTCTCAAAACCTCCTTCAGCCTCTCAAATCCTCCCAAACCCGTCCAAATCCTCTCAAACTCTCAAGTTGTGCAACACCATTGCAGGCTATCAACGAGGTGCGCAAGCGCTTCAAGAGGAGCTTGCCAGAGCTAGACCCGGAGACAGACATGTCTGTTACAGACAGTGACTACCGTAAGGCTCAGCGTAAGTCAGAAACCCTAGAGGGCCTCTTGAAGAAGCACCCTCTGGCGGCCAGCTCAACCCTAGAAGAGCGCCTCACCTTGCTGCGTCACAAGCAGGTACTGTCCTAGCAACCGCCTGACTAAGCGGACAAGCTGACTCAGCAGACAACTTGATTAAGCAGACAACTTGACTAAGGCAGTAGTTTGACTAAGCAGGCAGTGGCTGATGCTTGTCAATGCTGCCAGCCTTCAGCGATGCAGAATTGTATACTTCACAGTTCAATTTACAGTACAATTACGCAGTGTATGGCAGGCAATACATGTTTTGTGGAGCATAGCATGGTCATTACATTCTGTCCTGTCCAGACACTGCATGATGTTTGGAAAACTGATGCCTAAAAGGCAGGACGTGACTCATAGTCAACTAGCAGCAACCACCTGATTTTCATTTGAATAAACTTTTCTACATAGGTGCAAAAAACAAGGTTTGCATGGTATGTAGCGCCTACCAGGCTTGGTGAAACCTGACTTGCGGCATTTTGCTGCAGATGTTGGCAGAGAAGGTCCGATTAGCCAGGAAAGAGGTGAAAGCAGCACAGAACCTGATCCTTCAGGCAGAGCTGAAGGCACGCAGGAGGGTGCTGCGACGACTGGGTTACGTGGACAGTGACGGCGTCGTTACCGTAAAGGGCAGGGCTGCTGCCGAGATTCAGAGTGCTGATGAGCTGGTCTTGACAGAGCTCATGTTCAGTGGAGCCTTCAAGGTATGGAGCCCATACACAACCCTTATGTGACCCTTACATGACCCTTAAATGACCCTTGCTGGACCCTTATTGCGCAGCACATGCACCTCTGCTTTCCTGTGCCCCCAGCGTTCAAGTGCATATGGCTCTCTAGGGTTCTCTCAAACCCTAAAAGGTTGTGGCACCCCTATGGTGTTGTCAGGGCAAACAGATGCATTGAAGGGTGCTTGGTTTTTTGGTGGTTTGTGGTGTATAGTCGCGGTCGGAGAACCAATGCGATTTCAACCCTGGGACTCCTACACAAGTACTTGCTGTTTGTCAATATCAATGCGCAAGTACAAAGCCAGCAACGCCCTCTAGAGAGAAGCCCCACACACATTGCCCAGATTGCGTGTCTGATGGATGCACAAGATGTGAGTGTGTGCGTGTGCAGGAGCTGACGCCTGATCAGGTGGTGGCTCTGGTGTCGTGTACCATCTGGCAGGAGCGGGCAGAAGCTGGGCAGAAGGTGCGTGAGGACATGCAGGGGCCTTATGGAGCCCTTACTGAGGCGGCTCGCAGGGTGGCAAAGGTGAGTGCTTGCCTGTCATGCTTTGCATGCCCTGCTTGCTTTGCCCTGCAAGGCAGAAGACAGCCAAGCCGGGCAGCTTGTGTGTCGCTTCAGACGCTGCATGTTGAGGTCATTGTGAAAGACAGATGTTTCAGCTGAGTGTGCTTGAGCATCAAATTTGGGTCATTGTTTGTGTGCATGCTGCTTGTGTGAATGTGGTAGTAGGATCATGTCTCATAGAGAGCCCATAGGTCTCGTAATGGTCAGCCGGCCAAACGATGGCGCATGAAGCAATGGTTGCTTGACATTCCAAGCAGAGCATGCACATCGGATCTTACAGCATGCATCTTGACAGCAACTTGTATGTGTCACTGTGACATATATGCTCCTGTGAGGGCACAAAGTTTTTGGTCTGTTGGTCCAGGTTGCTGTGGACTGCAAAATGACAATGGACATTGAGGACTACGCCACATCCTTCAGGCCAGACATAATTGATGCTGTGTCTGGTTGGTGTCAAGGGGCAACCTTTGCCAAAGTGCTCACCCTTACTGACGTCTTTGAGGTAGGGCTGAGGGTCTGGGGTTGACTTGTTGGCATCCCCTATAAGCCCTGTTTAGACTTCTACATATGCCTCCACAGCATGCACAAGATGTAGAGGGCGCTGGGCTTCTGTACATGCTGCTGGAGTAAGAGCATAACTTGCCGAATCCAAATGGCACGAGTATAGCATTTTCTCCAAGACAGTGTCTAGTCATGAGCATGTCCTCCAAGACAGTGTCTAGTCATGCAGCATGTAAGTAGCAGTGTTGCTTTGCAGGGGTCGCTTGTGAGAGCAGTCCGACGCATTGAGGAGGTTCTCCGTCAACTCAGCAGTGCAGCTCAGGTCATTGGCGAGGGAGACCTTGAGCAGCTGTTTGAGAAAAGCCGAGAAAAGATCAAGCGAGATATCATTTTTGCAGCATCCCTTTATCTCTGACAGCATCAACATATATACATACGTTGATTTTTATGATATACAATAGTTTGTTCTTGTGAACGGCATGGCTCCTGGAGTGTCATCATGTGAAAGTCATGCTGGAGCGAATTAACGAGCAAGTCACGGACACTGGATAACGAGTTCACATTCTTTACATGAGGAGTACAGTTTAGCAGTATTTCTTTTGGAAGATATCAAGGGCATTGTGTAAAGCTCAAGGTTTTCAAAACGATAACATGAAATCAAGAAAGTCAGGCACACAAACTGTCAGTGAGTGCCTGCACCCAAAAAGCAGGTCCACAAATGTACAATTGCGATGCAGCAGGCCAGGCATACTTGAGGGCCAAATCACACGGATCAGTAACAGAAGCTCAAATTCATACAAAGTCACATACATTAAACACTATGCGATAAAATGCCCAAGCTGGTACACTCCCCAGGGCGCAGTCATGCTAATTACACTTCAAACTTGCATCTGAGCTGGCACATGCCAGGCTCACATCTTGTAACATCTTGACAAGAAGAGGAGCTGCCAGTGACTGTCAATGCAGCGGCAGCCTTGCTGACTGCTTCTAGCTATTGGAATTCTCTCTTGTTTCTTTCAAGGCAGGTCTGAAAGGTGATGTCAGGCCCCAGGCAGCAAAGGCGCTCTCAGGCTTGGTGGAGGCAGCAAAGCCAGTGAGGCCCTCACTCTGCGTGCGTGCCCTACTCATGACTGGACGGGGGGCATTGACAGGGCTGTTGGCCCGAAGACGGCCTGAAGTGGTCCTTGCAGCAGGGGGCCAAGGCTGCGCCAGTGTGTTCTCAGTGGAAGGATCCATCAGCAAAGACTCCAGACCCTACAGGGATGAATGAAAGGATACTATAAGGGGGCACATCTGAACACGGTGAGGGTCTTACTCTGCTGGCATGACAAGCTGTGTATGCACAGCCTTAGATCAGCCTGCTTCTCAGATGCTGCTGGCAAAGAGAGTGCCAAAGTAAAAAAGCCACCAGGCTGTTTTTAGTCAGCACTCTCTTTGCAAGCAGCTTCTGAGATGCAAGCTGCAGGAGCAGTGTGGCATACTCTTGCTGTATACCTGGGAGGAGCAGTTGCTCAAAACATTCGTGGAGCAGGGTGATCCTGAAATTCTCTGAGCAAGAATACAGTTACCCGGATGCAGTCATGCATCTGAAGGCACTGCTGCTGCTGGCGCTAAAGTCAAGACTTGAACTTCCACCAATGCAGGTGGTACTGCAGGTGCTTGTACAGGAGATAGTCTTGACACAGCTGCAACGCCAAGCACAAAGCAACATGCAAGGCCAGAGTTGCTGAACACAACAGCAGCCAGCAGTGAAGGTGCTCACCGCAGCTCTGTGCATGGGAAGTTGGGGGGTTCTGAAGAGGAACTTGTCCAGCAGCTTGACAGCAGTGTTTGGCTTCTGGCTGTTGGTCTTCTGGCTGGGGCCCACCAGCTCCTTCACCACCGAGCACAAGGCAAAGATACCATCATTGGTATACATCTGGTTCTCTTTGAAGTCCTTCATGTCCCCTTCTATTGCCTTGATGTCGCCACGCATCTACACAAGTGCATGATTATTGTCAATACAAGGCAAAGGTGCTGCTGTCAGCAGGCACCTGTTTCCCTGATGTGCCATGAATGTGCCCTTCAGTTACCTGCTATGCACTCATGCATCTGCGCAGGAAGGTCTGGACAGGTGGTGAAGCAAGCTTGAGAAATGTATAGATTGCCATGCCTAGGGTCGAGGTTGTACAATGCATAGGTTGCTATACCCAGGGTTGAGGGTGTGGGGGGTTACATGCAATGACTGGAAACACAAGTGAACATGTCAATGCCAAATCAGGGACCAGACACAGAACCAGGACTGGAACAGCAAACAAAACCCAGGGTTGGGACTGAGACCAAATAACCAGCTGTGACCTCCTTTCAGCCCCCTGCACAGTTGATTGTACAGGGGATGGGGTTGAGGGCTGAACAGATCACCACAGCAGGGAAGGTCTGTGCAGCTTCTAAAGATAGTATACAGATGCATGTCACGACGTATTCTGGTACGCTGAGTTTCCAGTCACTGTCTGTAAACTCCCCTGACGAGTCCTACAAATTGGCAATGTAAATTGATGGATTGATTGATTGGGAGCATGAAGCATGTGCAGGTGTGTATTACCCCTGAGATGTTCTGCTGTACGTCTTCCAACTGATCTTTCATTTCATCTTGGCTGTCAGCAAGGTCATCCTGCTTCCTTGATAGCGCATCCACCCTCTCATCCACAAAGTCCTTGACTTCCTGGATCTTCTTGCTCAAGCCATCCACACCTGCACAGACGCACAGATCAACCACTTTCCGGTCAACAGAGCTGGTAAGGTGTGCTTGCAGTTCAGCCTGACAGAGAGGAGACCATGCACAATGGCCAGCAGAACAACAAACCGCCTGCAAATGCTGCAACAACAGTCCAATGCTACGACAAAGCACTGAGACTGACAGGGAAGGTGACACAGAGCGAAACAACTGCAAAATGCTGCTGCTGAATGTGTGTTCCAGCGCTGCTTTGCTTGTCTGTGTTCCATTTGTCCAGACCTGATCTGATGGTTGAAAGACCCTGCTTGAGTGCCTCCTTTGTGACGGGCATCATGGAGCTGAAGGTCCAGCCTTTCCATACCCTCAAGTAGGCAAAACCAACAACTATCCCACCACTGGCTATGTAAAAAGTAGAGTACCTGTAAAAGCAGGCAGGCTCAAGACAAGTGTGCGCATTTGTAAAGACAGCAACAGGTGTAGAGTCACAAGAGAAATGCTTGTATCCACAGCTTACCCTGTACCACTGTGAGACGGCATGTAGTGCACCTCCCGCCCCTTGACTGCCATGTCACGACTCAATCTGCCAATCTACAAACACAACAGGCCGCCGTTTAGGCGTATGTGATGTACGGTTCTCATGGATAGTAGCAACTAGAGAACCTACCATATCCTCCAGCCTTGCTAGCTCTGGATTGTTTGCCCTAGCAGTATCTGCTTGTCCCTTCTCAATCCACCACTGAAGCGTCCTGACGATGCCCCAGTCATTACTGTGATATGCGTTGTAAGCTGTAACACCTCCAGCACCAACCAGACTGCCTGTGAACCACAGGCAGAGCGTGTGATAAGTTTTGCATGTCGCGACTCAGATACACGCCTCAATACTACAGCGCCAAGTCGCACCGAATACAGCCCCGCCGGGACGCATGGTCATGCAACGGACCAAAGCAGGTGCTGCACTGCGGTGTGGTGCAGCACACAGGCTACTACGTCTGCTCCAAGAGTGCCTCAGTACAAGCAGCCAAGACAAAGGGCGGACTTGTGAGCAGCCAGCGCAACCACGTTGCAGGACACTTGGATGCTAGTTTGTGGGATATATGCCTCGATTAGCAAGCTGGCCGGGGAGCCACAATGTGTTGACACTGATGCATTGTACACACTGTCGATACACACTGTCGATACTCTCCCTCGTTGGTGGCTATATACATATTGTTTAGTGCCTTGCAAGCGAGCTTGCAATCGTTTATGTCGCTAGTGTCCGTTCTCTGTAATCAGTTCTACTCATGCCCAAAACGCTGTCCAACAGAGCGTTGCAAGGGTCGGCAGGAATTGATTCGCACCGCCTTTGCTGCTTCTTGCAGTGGTCAACCTGCATGCTCATATCTATACGACAGTGAGTCCATTGCCGTCGTCTCGACGACGGTCGCCGTTCGCCCATATATGGACTTTCTACGGGGCTGTGAACCAGTGGTTGCTAGCTGAGCGCCTAGCGTTCACTTTCGAGTAGCCGTCGGTCGATCACTCACATCATGGCTCAAGTCGTGGAGCGACGCTTGCCTGCGATATATGATGCATTAGACTCTCGACACAACAAAGTAGGCGTGAACCTGCTGGCATTTACTTGCAGTCCGGCCCAAGCTGGGATTTCGTGCAAGTCAACACCGAAACGTTGGTTTCCGTTGCAGCTGGCCCTGAAGCTGATAAACAGTGCGCTACAGAAGCAATCAAAGAGCCAAATGCTCCGTGCACTCAAGGCTATAGCGTTGCAGAGAACTGGAAAGGATGAGGAAGGGCTGCAAGTGAGGCTGCTTGCCCAAACCAGCTGTTTGCTGTATGCTGCGCCCCATGCACTGCCTTTGCTTTATTTTGTATCAGCTGCCTTTGCATCACGCAGTTGTGTGAGGAGGTTCGTCGTGAAGTCCCGACGGATGAGCAGCTTCTTGGCACAATGACAATCTTCTACCGCAGAGCCAACCTGTTACAAAATATGTCAACAGCATTTGCTGCAGCCTGCGCAGCACATCCTCGAGATGAAGGGCTGCTGAGAGGGGTGTTCACATGCTATGTCAGGCAAGTGATCTGCATCTGCAGCATGGTCGTTTGTTGCCTACTGCACAGAAATTTGTCAAATGCATGCAAAGTATAGTCCTGCAAAATTTGTACAACTGGTGCCGCAGTGCGCATGGCTGAGGCATGATTCTTCAATCACTCTTGTTGCACCCTAATTGATGTCGTGCCTGCTGATATTCATGTGACTTTAGCCTGCAATTGCACCGCAGGGATTTTGATTTTGCCGGTCAGCAACAAGTTGCCCTCAAGCTACACAAGTTGGCTGGAGCCCACGACGATTTTTATGTCTGGTGGGCTATTGTTGCTACTGCTCTCCAAGCAAAGGCAGCAATGAAAGGCAGATCCTCTGCTTTGCCAGCAGAAAAGCTGCTGCAGTTGGCAGAAGTCATGGTGGCTAAACAGGCACAAAGGGGCGGCATTCAGACATATGAGCAACTCATGCTGTACATTGACATTCTGCAGGTTTGCTTTTATGTTATCCACACAATTACACCATCCTTTGTTTTCATTGTAATACAGAATCTGCCTGCTTGCCTGCTTGCTAAAGTTACACAAGCTTGTAGTGATGCTCCCAGAGCATGCATCAACGTCAACTTCACTGTGACTGCGTTTACTTGACATATATGATCAGCTGAAGTGTCATGTAGTTTGCAAGCAAAGTTCACAACATGGTGTGCCATACACTGGTTTGTAATGCACAGAGTGTATCTGCTTGTGTCAGCAACTTGTCGTCTCACAAGTGGTGCTCTCAGGAGGGGAGATTACTGCTGATCAGCCTATGTGTGCCTTACAACATGTGTGCCTTGCACCATCAGCTGCAGCTCGTTACAGCTGGGAATGCAGCGTGAAGGTCATCTCAGAAATCAGCGTCATGTGGAGCGCTGCTATGCCAAATGTGAAAATTTGCTGCAATTGCAGGCGCAAGGGAAGCATAAGCAGGCTCTGGAAACGGTGGAAGGCAAACTGGGAGACGTGATGTCAATGGCAGCTGACAGGCGCAGCTTAAGAGCTTCCTTGCACGTACGCCTCACGCTACTTGCTTTGTGCTTCAGCTGCGTGTTGCCACCTTTGGGAAGTTGCTACCATGTTGGGTACGACCAGAACAGCGTCTGTAATGGCATCTGCCGGTGCTGATGGTGCCTGCTAGACTGTTGCTGCTGTTCTTCAATACTTTCTGCTGCTTCTGGGCAGCTTTGTCTAATTTGAACTGTGACTGAGTCCTGACCATCACACACAAATCATCAAACAAGCAAGATGTGCCACATTCTGTCAGTGATCTGATGCCTCTGCAGCAGCGACAGGTGCAGTGTGAGTACTGGCCTGCAATTGCTGCAGCCAGAATTTGTTTTCTGAATGTGCACTTGCAGACTTGTACAGCAGACAACACTGTAGTGTGGTTTAATCCCTTCAGGGTTCATGTGCTTTTGTCTGCATGCAGATTGAATTAGGGCAGTTGTCACAAGCAGCTGCCCTGTTCCGAGAGGCCCTTATGGAGAACCCAGATGACTGGACCTCTCTTCAGCAGTACTTGGACTGCACATTAACCAACAGCCCTGGGGACCATGGTACTGATGCTGGGGACTCTGCTGAAGGCACTGGGGACCAAGCCCATGGTGGCCGGAACCAGGATGGTCTCAGCCACGGGATGTCTGATTTGTCACTGCAAGATCAGCAGCAGGTACAGAGCCGCTAGTCTCCATTGTACATGACCCAAAAGCAGGTGCAAGTGTGTCCGCATTGAGCACGTCAGCTGAATCTGGATGCTAGATCTGTCTGTGCACTGTTAGTCACAGAGCTTGGAGTCTAGAAAAAAAAAACAGAAAAGAACCGACTACGCCTTTCGGCATCAATTTGCTGAGAAGCCAAGTATTATACCGGGCTGCCCAGGGGCTTAGAGTCTACATGAGACACAGGCAGAGTCTATGGCATGCATGCCATCTTCCCATTGTTTGTTGGTGCTCACCTGCACCTCCTTGCATTACTCGTGATGATTATGTTGCTCATGCCCCTGTTGTCATATGCAGACAGCATTCCAGTCAGCAGAAAACACGGTGCATGAGCTGCTAGACAAGGTCAAATCAGACTCCCAGATGAAGGCTGATGCAGCCCGGGGGGTGATCAGGGGGCCCCAGCTAGCCCTGGTTGAGCTGCAAATGCGAAAGCTTGTCCAGACTGGCGAAAGAACAGAGGGGTCAAGCCAAGCAGACAATGGGCTGCAAGGGTCACAGCAAGGGGGGGACATTAACAAAGATGTAGGGCAGGATGGCAAGAATCCAGAAGGGGATATGACCAGGGCACTGGCTGAGGCAATTCTGAGCTACTACAAAGAGTTGGGCCACATGCTCAGTTGTGCTGTGGATCTCAGGTATGTGGCTTTGTGTCATACATCTAGCAAAGCAGGTTAGAAAAAAGAAAACGACCAGTTGTCAGGCAGCGTGGTCATTACCATACAAGCACTGTGGCCCTTCTGTTCATTTCTTCTGCAGCAGTGGGTTGGGCGGGGGAATGAGTCTGGCAGGTGATTTCAGTTCTTTGAAGTCTTTGGTCTTGACCAGAGACATCAGAGACAAGAGAGGCAGTGGTTGCAGTATAGGTGAAGCATTTCTGCCAACCCAGGAGCCTTTTCCCGTCAAGCAACAGATTCGGTGCTTTGCAAGCAGCAGGCTGGCACTCACAAAGCAACATGCAGCCACTGGAACCACTGACATCCATACAGGCTTGAAACTACATGTGCCCTTCACCACGATGCAAGTATCTTGGTGCACAGGTCATACAGAAGGGTAGAGGGTCCAAGTAAGGACTGGCTTGCCAAGCAGCTGCAAATTGAGCTGCAGAGCTTGCAAGCTGAGCCGCAGCAGCAGCTGCAGGGGCAAGGGCAGGATGGGGCTGCAGAGAGCAGCCCTGATATGGCTGCCCTGTTGCAGCTGCGGCGGCAGATCTCCGCCTATCAGGTAGACTGTCACTGTGAAGGGATGATTGCAGTACCTTGTGCTGTAAGCTATGCATAAGGAGTTGGCAACAGTCCACAGCTACTTCAAACACTGCTGCTAAAACTGCCTTGACAGCCTAGTCTGGCCAGGCTGGATCTTGGATACATGTGCCATGCATTAGCTGATTAAATCAATTGGTGCTTAGAAACAAAACATCAGTTGATTTGATGGGCTGCTGCCGCCTGTCTGATGGTTCAATGTTGCCAGCAGTGCGCCTCGCAGTAATGAACCAATGAGATGCAATGTTGTACACATGGCCACTGCAGTGCTGCACCGCGTGATTTAGCCTATTGCGCCTATTTGAAAAGGGCGACTGTTGTTGATACACACCTCACACATATTGCAATATTGCTGGACATCTAAAGTGCTGCGGCTACAACACAAAGTGCAATTCGAAGCTCATCAAGCTATACAGGCACCTTAAGACTCTACTTACATTACAGTACCCAGCACACACCTCTGCTTCACTCTGCAGATCAGTCATGACTTGGGGTTGATTCATGGGACAGCAGCTGCTGCTGAAGCCCACACTTTTGAGCTGTTGACCCTGTACAAGCACAGCCTGACCCTGTGCCAGGGCCTAGACCCTAAGGAGAAGGCTCCTGGGGATGATCTCATCCCATTGGCGGTGGCCTCCCTCATGGCGGCTAGGAATCTAGACATGGCAGGAATTATAGACTCAGAATCTGGTGGCGAACCCGGTACTGAGCAGCAGAAACTGATGCAAAGGCGCATTCTGCAGGTGTGGTTCTTGTTGCCCCTCTTGCTGACAGGCTTCACTGTACAGGCTGAGATGTAGACATACTGTAATCCTAGTCTGTGCTCAATATCTCATTAAAACTGCTTCATGAGGCGTACCAGTTGTACAGAGTGTACAAGTAACTGCATTCTCTCAAGATCCCACAGATCAGCCAACGCAAACAGGTATTGGTTTGTTTCATGCAGATCGCTGAGGCCAGTTGTGAGCAAACTTTGCACCGTGAGCAACTTTGCACCAGATTTACTCTTTTACCTCTTGTGGCAGTGCTTGGCATATACCATCTCATACACGACTGCCACAAGTTTGTGCACAACTTTGCACCAGACATCTTCTCGTACATGTTGTGGCAGTGTTAGGCGCACAGCTTCTGGTCCATGACTGCGTTACATAAGCACTTTCATTGTTCTCTGAGTTACTGCTGCAAGCTGCGTCTCTCATGCAGGCATTGCTCAGTTTCCTGGCTGATTGACTGTTGCAAGCTGCACTTGTCATGCAGGCATTGCTCTTTTTCTTGGCTGAGTCACTGTTGTAAGCTGCGTCTCTCATGCAGGCATTGCTCAGTCTCCTGGCTGAGTGACTGTCACAAACTGTGTCTGTCATGCAGGCCTTGCTGGTCTGTGAAGCAGCTCAGAAGCGCAGCAGCGTGTATGCTGCCACACGCTTTGCATGCTGTGCTTTGTATGGCCTGCTGGGCGCAGCAGGCCCAGCAGCCACCAATTTTGACGCCCTTGCCATCAAGCATATCCAGCACGACTCCATCACAAGTAACACACCTACTCCACGTCTGAATTGTCTGTAGATTCTTTGTAGATGGATTTGGCGCTGTGCTAGCTGACTTCTGAACTGACACAACTGAGCACTGTCTTTGCTTTTAGACATGATTTGCTCTGCAGCATGCATATACCGCCAGTATTTTCATTGTAGCTGGCTTAGATGCCTGTATGACTCCATTCCACGTGAGGCTCAATGGTACTATATGTGTGTGTAAATGATCTTTGCACTGTTACAAAATGCATTTGCACTGACAGTCTTACCCATGAGACAAGCACAGTACCTGACACTCACATCAACACCAGTCCTACACCTTCAAGCTTGCATGGCAAGCAGCACCTTGATGCCTGCATCTAAGCTCAAATTTTGACATGGATGTGCACTCAGGTCATCACATGCTGCCAGTTGCTCTGGGATGCCAGGACGCACCCACACTGGACAGATTGGTGAGCGAGACCATCCTGCTGCATGAGGACCATGACAGGGATGCCGGTGACACCCTCATTATGGCCTTTGACCGCGGCACTTTCACCAAGGTCCGCCTTACACTCCATCATCACGTCTAACATTCAAGCCTCATGTCTGCCACCACAGCTACATGTCTGCAGTTAATGATCACAGGGGCACTTGCACCAGCAGTTGATGATCACAGGGGCACTTGCACCAGCAGTGAATGATCACAGGGGCACTTGCACCAGCAGTGAATGATCACAGGGGCACTTGCACCAGCAGTGAATGATCACAGGGGCACTTGCACCAGGGTCGGTCTAACACTGTAACCTCATGCCTTACTCTGCTTGGCAGTCAATGATCACAGAGTCACTCTCACCACTGCCCCAGTGCAAATTGTGCCATGTTTCTGGGATGTGTGTCATGTTGTAAAATGGAATGCAGATCATCGAGTTTGTTGAGTTCAAAGAGCGCCTGGAAAGGTCACATGCCCTAGCAGTTGCCAAATCAGAGCAGAGCCTGATCCAAATCAGGAGATCAGTTCCACGGGGCCTCACGGATGTCCAGTCAGCTCTCAAAGCTGCCTGCCAGAGTCTGAATGCCATCTCCCTTCTGACTCAGCACTCAGGCCTGCCGAGGCTTGAGCAGATGAGGTTCAACGAGGATCTGAGTACCCGACCTGCATGGCTGCCCCCTCAAAGGGGTCCTGTCACAGGATCTCTTTTAGGATGGTGGGAGCAGCAAGCACACACAACTGATACAGGTATATACATTGTACTTTCCTCCTCGACATGAGACAGAGGTCAAACTGGCTCAGTTGATGCGCATCAAGACCCAAGTGCAAGCCTGCAGGTTTTAGAGAAAAATAGGGACTGATGTCAGGGCCTGTTGCTGACCACTCCCCAGTCACACAAATCCAGTTTCCTGATATGTGGTCACAGTTTGTGAAAGCATGCTGCAATCCAAACATGAAGTGCACAGTCTTGCATGACCTCCAAACATGTTACATGTTACCCAGTTTATCCTGTGTCTGGTCCATCTTATCCAGATTGTCTTATGACAAATTCTGTCACCAGCTGTGTCACTTGGTGTATGACTTGTTGATTGCCGTTCAGGGTATGGGAGATGTTGGTGGGCTCAGCCCAATGCAGCCGAGTTGCCTCACCAGGACGCACAAGCTCTGAGGCAGGACAGGTGTCAGCATCTGCAGATACGCTGCCTCATGCCTCAAGCCATGCTTGAGTTGACCTCGCTTGAGTCTGAGTCAGCTCAGACTGAGGCAGGGACTCTAAAGCCAGGCAATGGCCATGCAAATGGCAAGGAGCCGCAGCAAGCAGGTAAGATTCAGAATCATCCAATTTCAAGGATCATCAATCTTCATTCACTCAGGAATTCAGGATTCAGTGCTTAGGGTGTCAGAACAAGCAGCATGGCAGACAGCCTATTCTGTACAGCTGATAGTGACATTTAGCTCTTGAAAAAGACTGTTCACACCTCATCTGGACTGACTTGAATGCTTGTGGTCGTCATTCCAATTTGAGCAAGAGTATTTCTGTCGGACATCTGCTTGCCTCCCATCAAAGCATAGTTTACATGAGAATGTCAAGACATTGACCACACTATATGCCCATCCTTGACCTCATGCGATCACAGGTAGTCCTATTTTGCCATCTCTGACTGCATGTGTGTCTCTACAGAGCCAGCTCCAGCCCTGCCACAGCTAAGTGCCCTCATGGGAGTGCCCTACTCAGATCTCGGCCCCTGGCTTGACTCAGTCTCAGCCTCCTCACCACAGCTGCCTCAGCAGTGGCCAATAGGCCAATCAGATCACCTGAATTCCCAGCTGCAGGATCAACAGCTCATCAGCCTGGCTACTTTTGCTGCTGCTGATGCTGGCAAGGTAATATGCAGCAGGAAATTACCAATCATAAGCTGCTTGCGACTGTCTTTCGACTGCTCGCTCTGCTCAGCAGCTCATCTGCAAGTGTGTTTGCTGCCATGCAATGAGTTCAATGATTGCAACGTGTATAATGCAAGATGCTGCTGTGTCCCACTTGCTTGTGATGCGGCTCAGCTGTCTAACACGTGCCTGTGAATGGCAGAGCCGGGTCCTCAGCTTTGCATGCTGGTCAACATGCTCATGATGGCTTTATTAGATTATTATTAGATTATAGCAGAGCGGCATGACAATGCCCAAAAATGACCAAGATACAACTCACGCAGTTACTGATTGCAGGCATATTGGCAGCAGTGTCATCCCAGCAAGGGAGACAGCAGTCCTGACAGCAAACAAGCACAAGCCAGCATCTTCACCAAGCGGCTAGCAGCTGTTCAGTCCGTATTCACAGCATCTTGTCAGCAGGCAGCACAGCAGCTGCAGGCTGACTCAGGCCATATGCTGCTTGGCAGCACAGTACTGGGTGTTGTTCATCTGGTTTCAGAGCCCGCGACGTGGCTGAGTCTGTGTGTTCTGGCGTGGCAGCAGCTTTTTGGGGGTGTCAAGAGGAAGCAAGGGAAGAAGGGCAAGGCCGGGGTTGGGGTGACTGATGCAGCCCCTGATGAGGGTCATTCTGGGGAGCAACAGATTAGAGACCAGTTGGGCCAGATGCAGCAATCAATGGTGCAAAGTCTGCAGGGAGTCATTGATGCAGTGAGTGTGCGTCTGAAGGCCCCTTCAAAGCCGCAGATGGCGCATGCAACGCAGACAGCGCTTGGCAATGGGCAGCAGGAGATGGCAAAAGCCCTGTCTGGTTGTCTTTCACAGAGCGGCATTCATGCAAGTCTGAATGCTATCCTCATTGCACAAAGCCTGACATTGAAACGAATTAAACTGCAAGCTTCGGAACTGATTTCAGCTATGTGATCATGGTTACTTATGACACTCTGCGATGCCTAGCTCGGCGCCGTGCACTGTCCTCATGCTGTCTGCATACCGTATGCATGTCTGAGTTGTGAGTCCCTGGACTTTATTCTAAGGAGAGCTTCCCTAATTTTATGCAGCACTGCTCTTCATCCAGTGCCTCGTGGCTTTCTATCTCGATGCAGTGCTTCATGTGCTCGGGTCGTACTGCTGTCAAATCACGTATGGGTGAAGAGGTACAGACAGCTTGTAAAGCCTTCACGTGGCCACCTCTGCATTGGTCATGACAATTGTTTCAAATTTAGAAGTGGTGCCATACAACTTGCATGCTCGCGGAAGCGAACTCGGCGGAGCAGTCGCCAGGCGGCAACCGTGCCTTGGACCACATACAGTTTGACCTCGAGCTTTTGCTGGCTAGCCTTGTCACAAGCGCTGGTGTTTTCGGGCAAGTCCGGCATGAAGTCTCTACGATCACAACGTGGCCTTGCGTCGTTGTTCGCCTGCGTCGTTGCCACTGTTGTTGTGGGTGGCCTCTGTACGTGCGTCATCGTCGGAAATCTCCAGGTGTGCTTGTGAGGTTGTCAAGGGACAATGGCTGACAAGTGCATTTTGTGCTTTCGGCACTTCCAGCCTCAGTAGTCAAGTTTTGGCGTAATCTTTCCTTATCGGTGTCCTGCTCGCTGTATGCTGAAATTGCTGTCTTTAAGCATGAAGTTTTGCCCTACAGCCGGGTGCTGGGAGCTTGCGGTATCCCTCTGGCAGGCACCTGCTTCAGGAGGACTCCAGTCCAGCAGCAGAAGCGCACCGAAATAAGCTGCATCATGTAAGCCCTCTTCTAGATCCAGCCATCAGCTTGCTCAAGCCTCCCAGTGATTAGCTTTGCCAGCTTGAGTGACTGTGCCATAGGGTGTCCTGTCTTCAGGCAAATTTGCCAAAGTGTTCAGCGCTTGTATGCTTTGCAGGTGCATGTGTGGCTTATGTGCCTATCGTGGGGCTTCTTGATACCGCTAGGCGTGGTCATTGCATGTTTCCGTACTGTGCGTGGTATGGGCACCTGGTGGTTCCATTTGCACAGGGCTCTGCAGACTCTTGGGTTTTTAGTCAGCCTTGCTGGCCTGGCAGTTGGGGTGTACCTGGACCCTGGTCAGGGGGGCCTGTTTTGGCAGCATAAGATCATTGGAGTTGTTGTAAACGTGCTGGCCCTGGTGCAGGTAAGATTTATGTTAAGTTTTGCACAGCATATGGATTGCTCGTGTTTGTCCTCAGTCCAGGGTGTGCCCTGTGTACTTGGCAAGCAACGCACTGAAGGTTTTCATCAGGAAGTGTAGCACATTTGCCATATTGCAATCACATGTGGCAAATGACAAGTAGTGAGGTGGTCTTGCCTGCAGCCAAGTTGGTTATCAAGCTGCAAAGATACACGCGCTTGCTTGTTGTGCAAGACATGCAACTCAGGCTGCTTTGGCAGGCACATCTGGCACAGGGTGACAGGCATGCATGTCAGACTGAGCCTGTCAACATCTGGATGTGTCAACAGCGTCTGTCTTCTGATCTATTCGGAGCAGCACTTCTTGGGATGTGTCCATCTGTGTTACAGCTAGCCAGGGCTCTTGGAACTGACTTTATATCACAGACTCTGGGTCATAGGGTTTATTACCTGTACGGTATGCAGGTTCTAGCAGGAATCCTCATCAGAGTGCCTAACACATCAAACCTGCGGCGCGTCTGGAATCTGACTCATTGGACGCTGGGTAGATCTGCAGTGGCCTTGGGGATTGCCAACATCTTCATTGGCATGTTTTTGTCCTGTCTTGCGTACAAGAACATTATTGCTCAAGCTGTTGTCTTGGGTGGTCTCTTCATCATTGTCATGCTCAAGAATGACATTGAGTACCTGCTGGTGGGTTGTACACCAGCTGAAGAAGAGGCAAAGCTCAAGGCAGCTGGTGTCATGGGTACGCATCAATCTCCACTTGCAAGTGTGGCTGACATTAACTGCTTGTTTCTTGGGGGTTGACATGAAGCATTGTTGTAAGTGGCTGGTGAATCTGAGATTTGAGACATTGCTAACAACGGTGATTTGTGCACTCTGTGGTGGGCGATGACTGGCGACATGAATGACAATGGCTGAGCTGCAAAATTGCATTGCAGGTAGTCAGAGAGACCTGGGACAGACCAACTTCCCAGCACTGGCCACTGCTAATGGCAAAGGCAAGCCTACCAAAGGGCGCAACGTCAAGTCTTCAGATGCCTCCATTCTCGAAAGCAACAACTCTATCCCTGCCACCACTGAGCTCACACCAACAAATGGCTCAGACACTGTGGTTTGACAAGGCTGTCACTGGAGTTGCCAGACATGATCCAGCCATTCTGGGAATTGTCTGGCAAGTGTAGTTGCAGGACTGACATTGCAGTCCTTGATTTCTTTTCACAGCATCAGGCTGATCCCTGAGCATGCTGTTTGTTGTGGAGATGCCCTGCCAGGCTCATTTGGCGACAGTTGTTGAAACGACCTGTGGTTCTGCATGCAGGGTCAACATGCATGCCAGTGGACCTTGTTGACCCTGCCTGGAGTGCATGCTTTGTCACTAGCTTAGTATGTGGTGGGCAAAGCATAGTATGTACAACATAGACAGCATCCCAAACACAAGCCTTATTGGCAGTGTACTTGTCTGTCCTCTCTTTGTGTACGCTATTTGTTTTGGCTGCTGGATGGTGGGCAGAATATAGCTAATCTGATGCCCCTATTGGACAAGCATGGCTGTCACAGCTTCTGGCAGGACTGTCCTGTCACACACCCTTCTCTGCGTGCAGCAAAATTTTGCACGCATATTTTTGAGTGTTCTACGCAATCTAATTCATGCGGCATCAACAGCTGAATGAGCTTGTTGTACATGTATGCCTGAATTTAACATCTTTTTCTTCTGGTTTGGAGTTTTGTCAAGTTCTTAAGGAAACGAGGGCGAGCTCAGGGGTAAAAGCACGATTGCAAGAAAGAGAGGGGATTGACTCCTTTGTCATCGCTCACTTGCGCATCGCGTGCACTGTTAAGGTCTGTGCTGAGTATTTGCACTACTACTCAGTTTCCCATGACACGTTTACCATGGCCAGTTGCCGTCCCGATGCCAACATCTGAAGGCTCAGCAGCGACTGTACACAAACAATGCTAGCGCTAGCTTACAGTACAATCAGATCAGCTTAGCTCAGCGTCATCGTGCAGTCCAAGACTTTGTCATGCTAACCGAAAGCCGCCAATGACACGGCAGATAATGCCGTGTTGCACACGGCGGAATTTCAAAAGTGGCCCTGAAAGCGGCCTTTTCACGGACTGCATGATACCAAACTTTGTCTTTGCTTCATCAACAGTCACTAGCTTGCCAGAAGCCCGACGTCTGCTGGCCCAGTGGGACTATCCTGTCCGCAAAGGAGCTTGGCCACCGCTGCAAAGCACCAGTACGTACACAGGTATCTCACGTCGTCCAATCGTCTAAGAACGCGTCTCATGCCATGCTCGTCCTCGAGCTGCCCTCCGAGCACTGCCAGTCACGAATCTTGAGTTCACGAGACAACGAGGGCGCAACGCGTGCAGGCAGCAGGCCTGTGAATACAGACCACATTTCGTCGCGGTTCGAGCTGTCCAAGCTGCTGAGCAGTACACACTATATTAGACTGTACAGGTGACTATATAATGCATCACTGATCAGATAATAGCTCGATGCAGACTTCGAAGGCCTGAACAAATGTTGACTTGTGTCTCTGATATATTGAAACAAAAAGCTTCCAGGTAGCTTCTCATTTGCAGGCACCTTGCTGTGCAGACCTTTGGACACAAGAAGCAGCCCTGCTACTATGTCCAGACATGAATCCACAGACCCTGGGCACCAGACAACTGGCATTGGTGAACTCAGTACCCTGCTTGAAGACCATCTGCGTTTGCCAGGGCTTCCTGAACAATTTGCCAGCCTGACAGATGCACATCTTGTTGTGGAGGGCAAGCATCTGCCTGTGCATATTGCTCTCTTGGCTGTAGGCTCTCCACTGTTCACTGATCTGTTCATGACAGCAGCAGAGGACAGAGCTGCTGCAACCTCAGCAAGCAATATGGACAGTCTGTGTGTTCCTATGACAGGCCACACCGTGCGTGACACCTGCACAGCACTGAAGTTTCTGTACCTAAGGAGCGTGCTGGATCTGACAGAGACTCCTAGTAAACAATTGTGGAAGTCAGTAGCTGCTGCCAGGCCCATCATCAAGTTTGCACACAAGTTTGACATGAAGGGCATCCTCAAGGAGTGCGACCACTGCTTGTCAGAGAAAGCTCAGGAAGCAGGAGGACATGGTGTACACATGTTCAGCAACAACGAGGCTGTCATTGCATGGGCTGCTCTGGCTGAAGAGTGTGATCTGAGCAACTTGCTGGCAACTGCAGAAGTGCACATGGTGAAAACCTTGGACCCCATTTTTTGGCAAAGCAAAAGCTTTGCAGGGCATAAGCTTAGCCAAGCATGCTTTCTGAGATTGCTCCAAGGAGCTCAGTATCACGCTATCAAGTCAGCATGCATCCACAAAGCACAACAACAGACATCAAATCCTGCCAAGTTGCTTGTTGACAAATGTCCTAATTACATTCACGAGGGTTGGTGCATCCATTGCCATCCGCACACACACACCTTTCCAGCTGGGGACCATGCAAGCATTTCGCAGATGCTGATCTGGCATAACAAGTGAGGTTGTGTCTTTCTACACTTGTTCAGGCACAATTCAAAGTACAATAATTGCAAGCCAGGCGCATAGACCAGCTTTTACATGTACATGGTTGTTTGTCCCACTAGCAGAAAGGTCAGGTTCCTTGTCCTGCTCAAGCACCATTCAAACAATGTTAGTAGAGCCTGATGGTCATATATGCCTGCATACATATAGGCCTTTAGAGTTGTATTGTATGTCATTCTCTTTTGAATAGCTATAGCCGCCAGCATCTCTTACACAGCCCCCAGGATTGGTGCAACTGTTCAATTGCCCTGCAACTACTTTGTTGTTGCTTGCCAACCTACATGTCAGCCAAGATGCAAATAGCAGGTGCCGTATTCTAGCAACACTATTACATGTACAGTATCGCACTAATGCGCGTTGACCCTATGCGTGTACACCAATTGGACGAGGCCTCCATTGCTGTCAGTGTTGTCTAGCCATGCTGCGATGGCTGATTAAACTGTTGTCAACAATACTGAGATTGTGCCTGACTGCATGGGCAACCGACTTTTGCAATGTAAATGTGCACTTTTTGGGCTGACAAAAAACTTACAAGAGGATGGGAACAACAGCCTATACATCCTTTTATATTCGTATGCTTTGTTGGCTGTATTGTTGTACTCAGACCATGCATGTCACCTTTGATCTCCAGCAGCACGCCCATTGATGATGTCATTACTTCTGCTTTTGGTGGTGAGATGCAACCTCGAGTGGACCACGGCATCTTTTTTCGTTGAAGCAGACTCTGAGTGATATGACACTTATACATTCCAGTACAGTGCACTGTTTTGTACTGGCCCTGTCCAGGTTATGCTCAAATCTGCTTTGTTTGTGGGAGCACCCTTTGATATTTCACTGCTTCATCTGCTCGAAATGCTCGGAATGTTAAGAGAAGAGGGAAACCTTGTGCTGCCGTGTCTAGCACGGCATCTGCAGTTGCACCGATGTGAGCAAGGATGGCTTTCTGCTGGTTTGATGAAAACCGGTTTGATGACATTTGTTGGAGTCCTGACCAGCAGGCTGCAGCTTCGCCACTTGTCGCCATAGTCGGCTGCAGCGCCCACACAGGATCTGGCTGCCGCTGCACGCAGTCGGCTTGGCACCTTACCTGCTGCACGTCACTAGGACCTTTGGTCTGACCACAGGTGCAGTGTTTTCTTTATTTGCTTTGACGAATACCTCTACAAACGACCAGGTGAAGTCAGGTCCCAAGGGTGATGCATACAGGCAAGCCGTCAGTAACAGTCGACAGGCTGCTTTACGTCAGGGTTGTGACATAGCCACAAGGTAACACAACAGATCTGCGCACGAATGCACGCCACAAGTTTGCAAGCTGATCGGACCTCGACTGATCATATGTCTGGATTAGGTTGGACTCCACAGTCTAGGGCTCTGGACTCCTCAACGTGACGTGTCAGCTCCTGTCACTTGAGAAACATAGCAATGTGTATGTGTCTACAACTTGTATGTGCACATACCTTGACGGCAGCAAGCTCAGGAATGCTTGAGCCACGCGCAAAAAATGCCTTTTATCACTGACAAGCAGTGTTGAACACAGGGGCTTGCCTCCACGGTGCCAGCCACAGCTACCCAGCACATCTCAGCTTTAGCCACGATGAAAGCCAGCGTTGAGCAGCACCTTCATTGCTCTGGACTTCCTAAGCAGTCTGTGCTTCTGGCCGATGCACGTCTAGTGGTGGACGGACATCAGATCCCCGTTCACAAGAGTCTTCTAGCTCTTGCATCACCCATGTTCTCTGACTGGTTCCTGTCATCAGTCCCATCTGACGCATCTGCAGACAAAGACTGCTACCCAATGCCTGGCCACACAGTAGCAGACATCTGTGCAAGCCTCAAATTTCTGTACCAAAGGACTGCAGTACAGTCAGCAGAGACCCCCAGCAAGGATCTGTGGAAGTCAGTTGCAGACGCACGACCCATCATACAGTTTGCCCATAAGTTTGACATGCAAACCATTCTGCAAGAGTGCGACACATGCCTGTCACAGAAAGCAGGGGAAGCAAATGGCAAGCTCATTTTCAGAGACAATGACACAGCCGTGGCATGGGCTGCATTAGCAGAGGAGTGTGGCCTCAGCACCCTGTTGGCCAGCGCAGAGCTGTTCATGGTCATGAATGCTGATCCAGAGTTCTGGCAAAGCCCTGTTTTTGCCACGCACAAGCTCAGCTCAACCTGCATGTTGCGCATGCTACGGGCAGCACAACAATACATGATCAGCTGGAGTGCTACATTTGCTGTACGAGCTCCACATGCAGACTGGGAGCAGTCACAGTGCAAGACTTGTTACGAAAGGGTATATTGTCGCAGATGCTGTTCAAGCTCTTACCCTGACAAACAGCCCTCAGCCAGTCATGTCAGCCTATCTACTCTCATCGACTGGCAGCAGTCAAGCAAAGGCGTTAAGTCTGGCACTGCTTGAAAAGTCTGACGCCATGTAGTGCAGACTCACTCTTGCACCACCAAGTCTCGACACTGGTATTGCTTTTGTGTTCCCAAGTCAGTTTGTTCCCAAGGGACATCCTGCTGCACCTGTGTCACAGGGTATTGAGGCTTACAGGCAGAAATTTCTTTTGCACTTTGAACATTGCATATATATGCCAGGAATTTGGCTTGGCAGCATGCAAGACAATCACATGCATGGTGATGTCTACGGTTTGATGTGTCCACCAGAAGCCAGCTTAGCAAGCTGAACATCTTACAGCATATGTGTAGCCTGCTTGTAGCTGCCCTGTTTCCACTATTTGAGCATTACATAATAACATTGCAATTGTTTGCGAGATGTCCAGGATGTTGACCACTTTGCTACACACTAGACAGTAATGTTTAACAAGCTTAAAAGAATTGTTTGGCATTGTACCCAGTCTCTTGGTATCACACACATGCATGTTTTGGTGCACGACTGCTTGCAACACATATCCTGGCCACGCGTTTCCATGATATTGTCTGGCCAGAGTACAAACTAGACATTGCCAGCTGAGTGTACTGTGCGCTTCTGCGAGTACGCCCTTTGAAGGTGTAACACCTACATGTAAGTGTGACTGCAAGGGTAATTTTATAATTGATCTCCATTGAAGGTGTCAAAAGGACACCAGCAGTGTACTCTGCAGTGTTCATGTCATGGTCGGAAAGCACAACAACAGGCCACTGGCGTATCAACAATGACAACATTATAGAAAAGTGACGATCGAATAGCCCATGGCATGACAGAAAAAAGGGCTTTCATATTTTGGAAGAGGATCAAGGCCTTGTGCTATGGAAGATGGCTGTTGAAGCAGTGTAGAAAAAGCCTGGTCAAGATGAGCCTCCAACTTTGCATTGCAGGTCACAGTGGCGCCAGCATCTTCAACACAGGCCTTGAGCAGGGTTGACAAGCTTGCCCTTCAGCTTCTTTGATGTTGCTTGCCACCCTGCACTGACACCAAAGGAGATCTATGTAGCTGATGCAACGTCAGAGTCAAGGCACAGGGATGCAGCACAGGGCAGTAGCTGTACAATGTTGAGAGCCTTGTAAAGCAGTGCAGTTGACAAGCTAATGGCACAGCCCCTTCATTGCCAGTCAGTGCTGACTAACAATGCTGAGCTGACAAATCACTCGTTTGGCAGCAGTTTGCCACCATGTACTTTCATATGCTGATTAGGCCCAGCAATGAGAGCATGTGCATGAAAGCAACTACTCCCAGAAAACCAAAGCACGCAACGACTTAAAACAGGCAGTTGTTCCAGCTCAAAATGGTTTGTGCAGATCCGGCATGCTGAGCTGAGTTATGCTTGCAAGTCTGCAGGTTTGCTAGTCATCCCACAGGTATTGCCACAGCTGCCTGTGCAGAGACTGCTGAGTAGGATATGCCAATGCTGCTGTTGGCTGCCTGTGACCAGCACATGCCACTGCATATGTGTGTATACATGGACATGTACCATGCATATATATATACGCGTGGGGCCAGTGCATGCCAGTGACCAATGCAGACGGCAACATGCATGTCACACGATGTACACACTGAGTTCAGACATAGTGTGGATGTATAGCTGTCGAGCTGTCAGGTTGACACTTGCGACATTGCAAAATGACCTTCACAGCTGCGCTGTCACTGCAGAAGCGAACGACCTTACCCTGGTTGTGACAAATAGGCTTGTGTTCCCTCAAGGGTGGCTGCTGAAGCTGCAGGTCAGGTGTGCAAGCAATTTTTCAATTCTATGCCATTACCCAGCCCCTGCAGACTGGGACCAGCTCAGAATTGTGAAGCTTGTGTTTATAGCTGTGGGTGCTCTCAAGTCCACAAAGCAGTATGGTCGGGATGCTTATTGCACATGGGACACAGCTGATCTTGCTCAGAAGTAATTTTTTGATCCAGTGGCTGGCAAGTGGCAGTACATCCAGAAGAAACATCTGCCCTCTGGTGCAGTCATGAGAAAGAGTGTCTATCTGCAGTCGGGACAGTGGGGGCAAGCAGCAAGTGGCTGGAGCCTATTGATAATTATCTTCCTATTGTTGTGTTGCTGGCTCCAGATGGTACTCTTCCTGACCTAGGATGGGCTTTAGCTGGAGCTTGTTGCTGCACTGCTTCTGAGTATTGCTGTGTCTAGAGTGTGTGGCACTAGGGAATGTTGAGCCCCACCCCTGTACCCCCCCTAGGGCCTGGGAGGCCTGCCACCTAAGCGGGCTATATGAGCTCTGAGAAGGCTTCTCATCGGCAACAGGCGCTAGGCTGCGGTGACACCACCGGATCTGGGCCGTTGTCGCACATGGTAGGGCTGGCAAACTACTTGCTGCATGTTGTCATACCTTGGGTCCCATGCGTTGTTAGCTCAGGTGCGGTAGTTGCTGCAACGAACACAGATACACACGGCCAGGTAATGGAAAGGTGGTGCGCACAAGCAGGTCGTGCCACGGCCTGATGCCATTAACATGATGCATGATATGATTGTCCGGGACCAGCCAATTTCTGTTATGACACACCAACCTCGGTGTATCAAACATACTGGTACAGATCCCCAACGCAGTGACAAGCTGTTAGAGTGTGTGTCGGTTGATCCATTCTGCGCTCCAATCTTTGTGTCATTTGACACGGTTTGCATGTGGAGCACCCCTTGCAAGTTGTCAACAAAACCAGAACCGTTGCTTTGGACTCAAAGCCAGGAGATTTGATTTAAAGGTGACAAAACAACTGTGCATAAACAATCAGTCCAAATGCCTGCAAGCTGAGTGGACCTCAGCACAATTTCTGACCCAATGTCATGTGTATGCTTACAGTCTAGGACTCTCAAGTCTTTGACGCGTTATGTCTGCTCTTACCACTGGCACACAAAACATGCATATGCCTAAGATGCAAGCATACCCGAAATGAAAAACGGCAAGCAGGTAAGCTTGAGCATGCTGTGCCACAAGCAAAGTCTTGCCTGCTGTTACTGATGTTCATGTGGAACATAGGGGCTTGCCAAGTCATGGCTTTCAGTGAGACGCAAGCCAGCCTTGATCAGCACCTTCATTGCTCTAGGCTCCCTCAGCAGTTTGCGCTTCTGGCAGATGCACACCTAGTAGTAGAGGGACAGCTGCTCCCCATACACAAGAGTCTTCTGGCTGCTGGATCACCTGTGTTCTCAGACTGGTTCCTGTCGTCAGCCAAAGCCGACTCATCTACAGACGAAGATTGCTACCCAATGCCAGGCCACACAGTAGCAGACATCTGTGCAACTCTCAGATTTCTATATCGAAGGACCGCCACACAGGCAGCAGAGACTCCCAGCAAGGATCTGTGGGAGTCAGTTGCAGATGCACGACCCATCACACAATTTGCCCACAAGTTCAACATGCAGACCATTCTGCAAGAGTGTGACATGTGCCTGTCACAGAAAGCAGGGGAAGCAGATGGCAAGCTCATCTTCAGAGACAATGACACAGCAGTGGCATGGGCTGCACTGGCAGAGGAGTGTGGCCTCAGCACCCTGTTGGCCAGCGCAGAGCTGTTCATGGTCATGAATGCTGATCCAGAGTTCTGGCAAAGCCCTGTTTTTGCTACGCACAAGCTCAGCTCATCCTGCCTGTTGCGCATGCTACGGGCAGCACAACAAAACATGCTCAGCTGGTGCAACAACTTTGCTGTAGCAGCTCCACATGCAGACTGGGAGCAGGCAAGGATTGTCATGGAAGGGTATGGTGTCGCAGATGCTGTCCACGCTCTTACCCAGACAAAAAGCCCTCAGCCAGTCATGTTAGCCTATCCACTCTCGCCAGCTGGCAGCAGTCAAGCACTAGTGGATGCCCTGGCTCCACTTGATACACCTGGATCATTACGTACAGATTTAATCTTAAGGCCATCAGCACTTGAGTTTGCACCGGGATTGCTTCATATGTTACCTGTAGAAGCTGAGATCTTAAGGACACGTTGTTGCGTCAGTGTCATAGAACGATGAGACTCCAAGCATAGCTAGCTGCTTATTGCACTTTTGAACAGTGAATTCGGCATGTATGGCATGCATGAGCTTGGCAACGTGCAAGAGGACTAAGTGCATGATAATGTCCGCCTATTGAGGGATGTGTCCAGCTTAGCAAGCTGAGGACGCTACAGCAACGTTGCTGCCCTGTTTACACTGCTTGATTGTTGACTTAATCGGTATGCAATGTGTTGCTAGAATGATCTGTGATGCCTTTTGTAATATGCTGAAAGAGTCTGACCGCTTTGCTACACATCAAGTAACATTGTTTTCCAACAAAGAACTAGCAGCCACTCGGACATTTCGCATCCCAAACGTACCGACAGACGCCAATTAATAGTATGGATACCATGACCAATTGTTGCTTACCGTGTCTAACAGGGAATCACTCTTCACCGTAGTTCTAACTTTGTCTGCAAGCAATAAGCGGGTAGAGCTGAAAATTGAAGATGTTGTCAGTCTTCCATCCACGAAAACCACACAAGCTAACCCACACTACGAGAGGTAGTTTGGGCTCACTTATTTGCATGCTACCTGGTATTGCGTGGTGATATGCTGCAGCAGCTGTCTTGGACGCAACCATGCTGCAATACAACTACTTCCAACTGTCCGTATTGAAGCGCAGCTTTGTGTAGATTACAGTCTGCGGTAGACCACACTGGTGTCACATGCGTCTGCAATAGCCTGTATCCTGATGGCTTCTTGCTGCTGCCCTTGGCTGGCCTCAAACTGCGCCCAGGCTGTCAGGAGGGGTGGGTGGGGTGGGTCAATATTTGCTCCCTGCTGAAACAGCCTTCTAGCCTGTGAATTGTCGCCCTTTTTTGTCTCAAACAGCGCCCACTCCATGATGAGCGATGGTGTCCTGCAGCAGCATTGACAACTCTGCGTTGATGTCAAAGCAGGTACAATAAAATGGTATCAACTCATCAATAATGCTGTAGCAAAGGCTAGATAGTCACAAAGTACTGTGCTTGGTGCTGTATGCACACATGACCCAATGATGCAGTCTGCCATGAGATACAAGCTGTACGCATGTCAAGCATGAAATGAATCCTGTCTTAGCATCTTGTTGGCTTGTATTGTCCAAGAATGCAGCCATGGCCATACCATTCATAAGATGTCTCTACAAGGGGAAGTGTATGCCGTACAGTGCAATGTTATTGGCAGGGTCGTCAGCTGCACTGGTTATCCTGTTTAGCTACAACAAATCGTCTGTCTCTATACACAACTACTATTGACACAAAGCATCAGTGGATTTTGCCTCAGCAGGTATTCTGCAGGAGTAGGAAAAGGGGGGGGGGGACAGATCACCTGGGACAAATGATGCAGCCCTGGGCGTATAGACCTCGCGCTTTCTTGGTGTTGCCTTGCTTGGCTTCCATGGTAGCCCAAGTCTACAACACCCACTCAAACTCAGCTTCGGACAGCACAGACACAGACAAACAGACAGACATTCACAGACGCACACACAGAGACAGACAGACATACAGACACACAGAGACGCACGCACGCACATGGTGTGCATTCACTCATGTATCAGACTGGCCGCCATGCAACACTGTGCTGAGGTGAAATATAGAGTCACAAAAGTCTGCAGGCCTTTTTATATACATGATGCACAGTCCCAGTTGAAAGGTGTTAAATCTGCCATACAAAAGGTGCAGGCAGGTGACAGCAGGGGTGTGATGTGGTGAAAAGCAGCTTTTCAGTTTGCTCACCTGGTAGATGTAGGGGTTACGTGGGCTAAGCTCCAGGGCCCGAGCAAAGCACCTGCCAAACAACAAAGGAACTGTGATCAACAAGCTTCACGGGATGAGCCAGACATCTGAGAGTGTGTCTTAGCAGACTTGCTGCAGTCCACCAACACAGTCCACCGTTTATTGCTGCGGTCCACCAGTTTTTGCCATAGCAGAACATGTGCTGTAAAACTCCATTCGGTGCATTTAACTCAGAGGTGTGCAGTCAATATTGAACCAGCCGACATCCCTGCTTGAAAGCACCTGCAAATGTAATGTCCAGCAATACCAAGCTGGTGAACATGTGCATGAACAGCAAAGACACCAATGGTGTGGGAACGTCCTCAAGTCAGCTTTCATCAGGCCAAAACTGTCAGACTTGCTTGAGGCTACTTGTGCACCACTGTCACAGGCATGGCAGGTCTTCCACACACTCTGAGCCAACAACTTGTGACGGTCCAAGTCAGCCCACTGTCACTCTGAGTGCCGAACATTTGTTCTGAGTAAGCAAAATCTGAGTCACAAACAATCAATGTGAGTCAGCAAACTCTGACAGACAGTCTGAGTCAACATACTCTGTTCATTCCAAGTGTTGCTTTGCAAGACCCTGCTACTCAAGCTGGATTGTAGAGGCAGGGCAGTTGTGGCAGTGTCAAGGTAGCTTGACTCAATCAGAGTCAACAAATTCTGTTCAGTCCAGTCGTATTGCTTTGCAGGGCCCTGCTATACAAGCTGGATTGTAGAGGCAAGGCACTTATGGCAGTGTGATGGCAGCTTGACTGACCTCCTGGCAGGTCCGTAGTGATCTCTCCGCTTTTCCAGCAGAGCCCAGTTGAGCCAGGTGCGTGCGTCTGTAGGAGCATCTGCTGCCGCCATTGCAAACAGCTCTGACGCTCTCTGAAATGCAAACATGACATTGTAAGTCCTGGACATTCGACACTGTGCTGATGGGAGCATGGCTCTTAGCAGTGCAAAATTGAATGTAGGAAATCAACAGACTGCATCAAGGCAGTAACAATTGTAGAGCAATACCGCTCACAGGTGAGCAGTTTTACTTTGCTTTTGTCACTGCTTTGACTGCTGCAGACTGTCGATGGACAGATTCAACTCTGGATGTCTATGCTTGTGTCTGAATGTCTTCACAACTACTTCAGCAATTCGAAGGCACTTCTGAATAGCAACGATCGGACAACAGTAAATTAATTCAGGTGCAATGACACCTGACTGGTCAAAATTGCTTCAGCATAACAACAAATCAACAACAATACGAGAATTTGCAACAGTGATGATATGCAATGGCAACTGACTGGTCTAAATTGCTCCAGCATAACAACAAGTCAACAACAGTATGAGAATTTGCAACAGAGATGACATGCAATGCCAACTGACTGGTCACCTCAATCCCAATGATTATTTTCATTCAGAAACGTCATCCCTACACTGGAATTCTAAACTCAGAAACGTCTGGGGACAGTAAAAACGCATTTCTACGTTGTGGAGATGTCTTTAGATCACCTCCAGCTCGGCCTGCTTCTTCTCAAACTGTGCCCAGCCTCGGTAGAAGCGGGAGCTTCCACCGCACTTGGAATGGCCCTCCTGAAACACTGCACGAGCCCTGCCCTCATGCCCCCAAAAGGCCTCCACATTGGCAAGGCCCTCGTAGCAAAGCAGCGCACCAGAATCTGCAGCCACCAATTACAATGACTTACATGATCAAATCATCTGGATTATCATCGCAGTAGATGGTGTGAGAGCTTAGGTGGTAAATCAAAGCTTGCAGGAGTTGGATGAAAAGGAGTTGGCTCATCAGCAGTCTCAACTGGACTTAAGCTATACCAGACAACTTGTTGCAGACATCTGCAGTGGCCTTTAACAGCAGGCCATAGCTTTCAGGTGTTACATAAGTGCATCAAGCTCGTGTCACAGGCAAAGGACTTATAGTATGGAACATCTGGAAGGCATCAGATCCTGTCAACTGGACTTTTGAAAGGGCGCTAACCAATGTTATTTTGCCCTGAGCTTGCGCAGCAACAGGATGAGGATAGCAAAGGCTGACTTGCCACCTTTCCACCTTCAGTAGACCGGTGCACAGCCTCTACTTAGCTTGTCCACAGCAGCTAGCACCGAGTTGCTGACTGTTGCTTGCACTGTCGGAGCATATGCAAGTCTCATAAGCACTCACCCTGCAGTCTACATGGAACTCACCCATCCTAGCATGTTGGCCTAATCAGAACCAACTTAACTGAGATTCAAAATGTCAAAACCTAAGAAAGACCCTAACTCTGGGTTCATAGGTGACAAAGTTTACGTGCCCTCAGGGACGCTGTTTGCCTTGCTGCATTGTGTGAGATTGTGGGATGAGCTTGAGAGCAGGGAATGAAACACCTTATTGGAATGGATACAGTTTCTGCGGTTATGTCCTGTGTTGAGTTCAAAGTTTGTTGTTGCCATGCAATGTGCAAGGACAGCCAGGATTTCGGTATCCATGGTTTTTGCTTCAGGTCATGGGCACAAGGTGCCATCAGCTAGAAGAGCGAGGGCCTTCCAGATTCCAAACACAGCTTAGTAGATACACACTGTCGCCCTGCTGACTCTGTGATAGGCAGCTGTTGCACAAAATTTGAATCACTCATATCCTGACTCATTGATTGGTACATGGACCAATGCTGTGAAAGTGATTGCTTTGGTGCAGGGTGCAGAGAGGGCCAACCTGTGCCTTGGGTGCCGTCAGTGTAGCACTGCGCAGCCTGTTCCAGGTCTCCTGTCTCTTCTGCCATTTGGCCCAGAGTGTGCCAAGCATGCCCGTTGCAGGGATCTTTTGACAGCACATGCTGCAGCTGCGCTCTGGCATCCTGCACATGTTCACAACAGGATTCAGCGCAAAGTGCTGATATAACTTTTGACCATCATTCAGCGCAGGTGTTGTTGCTGCAGGAGTCTTGGGTCATGCTGCAGCTGTGCTTGAGGATCTCTGCACACACAAGAATGTTACACACTACAGCAAAAAGGGCTTGTGATGGCTTCAGCTGCCTTGTATGATTGAAGTGCCGGCTGCAAACACTATTCCAGGGGTGCTTTACCATCTGGTATGGTATCTTACATTCAGCACAGGCGACAGACAGGACCTGTGATGACCCTGTCATGCAGGCAGAAAACAAGCAAAGAGGCAAAACAGTTGCTGCTACTGCTATGCTACTGCTATGCTACTGCTGTACTGCTACTGCTATACTGCTGCTATACTGCTGCTGCTACTGCTATGCTACTCCTATACTGCTGCTGCTACTGCTATGCTGCCGCTGCTGCTCCACTGAGCAAGAGCTACAAGTCAAATTCAACCCCAAGTCACCCTTGCTGCAGATCACACTGTAAGAACAGGAAAGATGCATATCTTTTTGCTACTGAAGTAGCGAAACCCTCCTGAGGTGGCACTTCTGCGCCATCAACTGATACAGACAGAACTCATTGACTGACCTCTTTCTCGCCATGCTGCCTTTGCCACTGCGCTATGCTGTGCCGGATCTGTTTGTTGCCGGGCTGCAGTCTGAGGCCATCATGCAACAGTTTCAGGCCGCGATGCACATCCCCAGCCCTTGCCTCCAGGGATCCCAGACCCAGCAGGGATTGCAGGTGCTGGGGATCTGCCTCGAGGGCTAGCTCGTACAATGCCCTGGCCCTAGGGATGTTGGACCTGTTGGCCTGCAAAGAAGGCAGCACAGTGTCTTATTGAGCCCCATATGGCTGACTGCAAGCACTTGCCAGAAGATATTGCCTTCAATATGGATCTCAGATCCAGCAAAGATGTGAGAGCTGAACCATTGTAAACAGCAGGAAGTCAGGGAAGAGTTGTCAAAGCTGTGATCAATTGTACAATGGTGATGACCTGTACACGTATATGCTGTGAGGCTTTCTGTGTCTTGCACAAAGCCCATTGAGCGCAATCAGCCGAACAATAATGCTGGGCTTTATACATGCATGCTGTGTGGCTTTCCATGTCTTGCACAAAGCACATTGAGCACAATCACGATGAACTTCAGGCTGCCGCCTTAGGACACTAGGCTGTTATAAACGCTGAAAAGCATAAACATTTTTCATTTAATCTGTGATCATGATGCAGGGGCTGACCTCCATTGAGGCCCAAGCATTGAAGAGGGGGGCGTGAGGGGGGGCAGTTGTCAGTGCCCTGCTGGAATAGCTGCTGGGCTGCTCTGTAGTTGCCCTGATTTGACTCCAGGTATGCTATGCCCTGCAACAAAGGTGTTGCCCTCAGCACTTTGTGGCTATCATAGCCGTGACTCTGACATGTAAGACTATGCTGCTCATTGGTGCGCTGTGGTGTGCTATGCTGTGCTATGCTGTGCTATGCTGTGCTATGCTGCGCTGAGATGCAACAAATCCCCATGCAAGCTGAGATGCCACAAATTCCAGGAGGTACATGGAGGGAGTGCTGAACATGTCAGCATGATACTTACTTGGTACGCAGGTGCGTAATTACGGTCAACAACAATAGCGCGCCGGTACCATTGGCGGGCTTGCTGCAGCTTGCCGCTTTTCTCTTTTGCTCTTGCGTTTGCCTGAAACAACCCAACAAGCTTTTGAGATCACAATGGTTGTTTATTCTCGCAAATACCTGACCTCCAATGCATTTCTAACAGCTCTGATCTTGACAGTGTAGGTAGTGCTGTGAACAGTAATTTATATTACTAGATTACTACATATAACATAGTACGATTATGCAGAGGTGACAAGCTGCAAGTAAGATCTTGCACAGGTTGACAGCACGCCTTCTGTGTTTTGCACTGCTGCTGAGTGACATGTAGCACAACAGATGCGATGGCTGGATCTCAGCAAAACAAGCCAATCAACCAGCAGGCAAATCATAGAGAATACAGCCACTAGAACAGCACAAGGTCATGTTATAAGCATCAGACCGTAGAAACCACAATTTCAATTTAGTATACAGCAGCTTTACCACAATGATGTCAAGGGAGTCAGGTTGGATTCCAAGGGCTTGCTCATACAGCGTCCCAGCTTCCTGCAAGCTGCCCTGCAGCACTTTAGCATCCCCCCAAGCCTTGAGTACAGACACTTGTCGGTCCATCGTTCCTCTGGCCTGCTCTGAAGCCAGGGCTTGCGCAAACAGGTCATCTGCTTTTGCATAGCCTCTATGCTTGACTTCAAAGCCGGCCCATGCCTGCAGTGATGTCAACTGTAAAGCCCAACATGTTTTACTTGCATGCACAAGGAATCAGCCTCGCCAGTACCTGTCGAGCAGATATGTTGCTAGTATCGGTCAGGCACACCTTGCCTTATCAGACAGAGGCATTGTCTGCTATGCATGTTGGCCGTCTCTATGTGCTCTGGCGGCAAGCCTAGGGGGTAAACCCAATGCAACTTATGCATCAACCTGTGCCCATCTTCAATACAGCCAGCCTTGTGCAGGCAGGCAGCAACCCAGGATATGCATGTATGAGGTCAGTGAGCTTGTTAAGGAACTGTGTCGAACCTGTAAAGCTATGGTGCTGAGAGCATGCGCTGCAGCAACAGCATACATCTTCCGGGCATTATCAGTGCGGCCTTGCTTAGCTTCAAGATTGGCAGCAAGCAAGGCCATGTAGCCATTTTTAGGCCACTGCCGCAGCCCTTTATGGAGTTTCTGCAGAGCCTCCTGGGTTTTGCCTGAGTGAAAACAGTATGGTGATGTTGTGTGTCTTCCTTGTGTCGAGTGACATGAATGCATTCGAGGAAAGGAACGTACCCTTGGCAGCAAGGCTTTTGGCGTAAGCTGCCAGCTTCTTCTGCGCGCAATGCTGTGTACTGCGGCTTGCTGGTTTGACAGGTGTTTCAGCTGGAGCTTCAGCTACGCAGGAGCACCTTGGAAATTTCGTATGCTTCGCCAATGAAAGCTGTCTGCGCTGCGCTGATGGATTTGACGGTGGTTTCAGCTTTGACCTGCTGTGCAAAGGAAACTGCCCAAAAGATTGCACAGAAGCGTGCATCCTTTACTGGTCCTTTCCAATGTGTCAATGAAGTGGTGGCCAGTAAAAATCAAGTGCAGGCACGCGCGTTGGACGCAATCAAAGGCGGTCACGCCGGGGGGTGCGGCAAGTGAGAAGATCGGTACTCGGCTGGCCAAGTCAAAGCTCAGCAACGTGCTTCTCACCCGCCACGGTGTGGTGCCCGATATGATGCAGCGTGTGAGAGCACACTGTCATAAAACCACGCACATGCGGGGAAAGGCTTATGTCAAACCATGTCGAGCAACAGGCTGATCGAAGGCCGATTCCTCAGGCGCCCTCACAAGGGCGTTTTGCATCAGCCAGTACTGCTCTAGTGCTGCAAAGGACTATGTAATGCGGAAGGTGTTGCAACCTTCGTAGGGTCCATCATAGACACTGACTTGCCACCATCCAATGGAATGGTGAACCAGAGTGCCTGCAGAACATCAGCACCAGTCAGAGATTTTGTCAAGCCAGCCTGGCTTGCTGCCTGATTTGACATGCTGTCCATGGTGATGGTGATGATGAAGTGTGTGTATGCAGCACAAGGATCACCAAGACAGGGACTGACTGACTGACCCAGCTGTGAGACATGTGCTGCACTCAAGACATGCCTGACCTTGGCAGCTGAAATCCAGTGGAATGCATGCAAGATAGACCTGACTTTCACCCATAGGGTCAAGCATTCAAGGAATTACCTGACCTGAAAAGAGTCATACTAAATACATGCCACTTTCAAGGTCAGCTCAGCCATGACAGGGAATCAGTAATGCAGACAGACATGCGCGCAAATGCAGGCGGGCAGGGAAGCAAGCATGTGAGGCGTGTGAGGAGGCGTGTAAGTCGATCATGTCAAGTCGACACTGACAGTGTCGACTTCTGCGATGCATGTCATTGGTACATATTGCCCTGCACGCAAAGCAAGTAGCGTGATCCACATGCATAATTTTGTTGCATCGGTTTGCTTCAGCTGAGGCTTGTGAATTCTTGCTGTTTACTGACTTGTACAATTCTGTGGTGCACTATGACACCATCAATATTGTCCCAACTGCAAATGCATTTTAATCACAGGCGAATCTCCAACAAGCTGAGGTCAAGGGGCACATGATAGACAGATACACCATCAAGTCTCCAGTTTATTCAACACAATCAGCAGAAAGGCTAAAAGTTGCAATTGCTTCAACATTTGAAATGACAAGCAGGCTGGCCAACTGTACAGTCAAATAGTCATGCTAGGTCAGGTCTATCTAGACTATGTGTCAATCCAATGATGTCCTGAAGACACTGTCATCTACAGCTTGCCATGGACAAGTTAAACAACTGTGGTGCCAGCACCTGGTACACCACCTTCTACAGGGGTAGCAGCTGATGTTGGGTAGGTACCGGTGGTGGTTGTGGCAGGGTAGGTGGTGGTTGTGGCAGGGTAGGTGGTGGTTGTGGCAGGGTAGGTGGTGGTTGTGGTAGTCATCTGTGTGCCTCTGGTGGATGCAACGTTGTCGTTGTAGCGTCTGGTTGGTGCAGTGCCCAAAACGGCTAGCAACAGGGTGTTGAAGATGGACAGCAACACAAACCCAGCCAGGGCACAGTCAATGCGCTTGTGAGTGACACCATACACAGTTGAGGCATCTGCACTGGTAGGGTATAAGGTGGAGTCCTCGCTTGCACCTCCCTGTCTGTAGACCTTGTTCCAGACTGCAAGCAGATGTTCAGTGTTGAATTGTGCATATCATCCTAGCAGACCACACTGCACAGCAGCTAGGCAGCTGATTTGAAAAACTTACTGTTTGCATAGACCATGCACAACACAGTGTTGACTGCTTTAAGCGCAACCAATCCGGCGTGACTTCGATGATAGCCCTGCAGATCAAGTCAACGATAGCGGACGGCCTTGTCGAACCCATCAACTGACAAATACCAGGTATAACAGGTCGAATCTGCATAAATTGTCCGCCACCAGGCTCCTACCGAGAGGTGTGTAGCAGCCAGACAAACCAAAAGAAATTCGAAACAGATTATCCACCACTCAAACTCCAGCGCCGTCTTGTCAAGCACTGCATACCACGTCAGGTTCGGCATGGACTGACCACTTGAACACAAAAGCCTTCGTGACACACACAGCAGACCAGATCAAATTAACGAGCAAGTGTCTGGTATCACTACGAGGTTAACAAGACTTACTCTGTCGCTGACAGGCGGCAATCCCTGCTAGAAGTACGAGCCATGACAAGAAGATGCATCCCAATATTCCGGCTCCTGCGCCCAGATGGGCTGGATGATGCCTGACTGGAGCCATGACAGCGATGCGGCTGTAAACGGCGTGTTGGGCGGAACGGCTGCGGAAGGTTGTCGCAGTATGCTTCAGGAACAGCTGCTAAGAAATTCAAGTTGTTGCAGTCTTGACTCATGCGCTTCGTGAAATTGACTCACTGACTCTCCGAGCGACCACAAGATCCAGCTCTGAGAGCATTTCGTGACAAAGTCAGGCTGTGCAGTCGCTGTAACAGAGTTGGTGAGCTTGCCCGCTGTTTGCCCAACCCACGCATGTTGTGTCTGTGCCCCGACGTCCCTTTGACATTTCTTTGGCTTGATGCGACTGACAGACTCAGAGTCTGCAAAACTTTTTGAAGATTCTAATTAGCAATGCCTGTTTCTGCAAATTTGCCGCATCGTGTCTGTCTGACACACCTGACAAGCTCACATGCTACACTCGCGTGGTTGTATAGGAGCTGGCATGCCAACTTGCGCAACTTTGACTGCTGCTGAGGTTGCAGGACAGTCAGACTGTCCCGCTGCGCAAGACTCTTGCGCAGCTCTGACTAAATTGAAGTGTTGCACCTTGACTCCTCCTGCACTGGTGTACAACATTGACTACACAGTTGTTACGTAGTGCATGTAAGGCCTGATGAACACTAGGGCCAGAGCATGCAAAAACAAAATGGTTGTGTTGTTCCTGTCATAGCTGGTCATAGTACGTGATCTGTGCACTGCCAACGTGATGCTTGCAACACTTATCAACATCATAATCGACTCACCTGGCACATGGCAAAGAAGTACTGGCATGAAAGATATCAACAAGCACAAATGTGACACAGTCCAAAACACCACATGGTTGATTACATCTGAAGAATGAGTGGTTGCATTCTGGACTGTCAGCCATTCAGCATTTCACAATGGTTTACACAGAAGACTGCTATATATTTGCCTACAGTTGTTGGGTTGACAACTGGATTGCCCAGCACTAGTGTCCTGTCAACAATGTGTCAGCTGAGATACTTTCACAATCACACACAACCACAAACAAAACCCATAAGCTACCCAGCAACACTGCTAATCATAGTCATTCAACTTCTCTTCCACACAATCTCTAGCAACACAAAAGCCTCTCACTGCAGCACAGCCGCCTGCATTCATTTCTGCTATCATCAGAGTCTTGTACAGCGGTACGTCCAACGTATAGCTTCACGTCAGCTTCATGATGGGCTAGGTTCTAGTAGGGGTACTGTAGTAGGTGCTATGATAAGTTGTATACAAAAAGACATAGAGAGCTGCACCACAGAAGTGCTGCACCCAGGATCCTAAAGCACTTCTCTCAGACTCAGTGCTGTCTGTGCATGATGAGCTCACACAACAGTTTGACCGTTGCCTCCCTCAAGAGGTGCTGATGCTACTCCCAAAGTTCTGGTGCTTTGCACACCAGCAGCACCAGGCCCTGTTGTGATTGGGGCTGAGGACGTGTGAGCTGGCTCAGTTCCCAATGTCAGGATGAGCAGTGCATTGGAGGCTGCCAATAGTATGAATCCAGCAAATGTAGTTCTGACAGCCTTAACGCCATAGGCACCATAGGCTCCATTGCGTCGGTTGTTGTTCCAGTCTGCAGCAGAAGCAGTACTGGTTTGAGGAGTAATTTTACACAAGTAGCCTGTTACAGCTAGCTCACACCAGCACAAAGACTACGCAGAGGCCGTGCACATTGTAATCAAGCACACAAACAGGGCAGAGGCCGTGCACATTGTGATTAAGCCAGCAAGTTTGCATACTTCAGTCAAATAAGCGAGATTGCAAACAGCAAATGCAGCAGGGAAATGCTCAAGTTGACATGAAATGCTGCACCTAACATTCTCAGGGTACCCCAGCACTTCTGTGAGACAACAGGTGGCAAGTTATATACAGTATATGTATTAGGTGGGAAGGCTTACTTTGAGCGTACAGCATGATTAGTGCTGTATTGACAGCCTTCAAGGCAACCAGCCCAGAGTGTCCTCGGCGAAAGCCCTAACATAACAAGACGTATCGTGAGACTACAGCTCAGGCTGTGTTGGTCACTAGCATATCAACAGCGCGGGCCATAAGTACACGCTTGGCGGGAGCAGCCAATCATAGCAAGCGCGTCACAGCCTTACCGTCAACTCGACTGCAGCCAGCAACACCAAGAAGAATTCAAAGGCAACGATCCACCACTCAAACTCAAAGGCGTTGCGATCGTTTGCTGCAGACACAAAAGGCTGTCAGTCATCTGAAGCCAAAGATCAACTAGGTAAGCGACGGCTAGCACAACAGCGCCACATCGGAGTAATGAATGAGGACGGGCGCTTGTCACCAGCGAACAGCACATCAGAAATGTGCACACCTCTATGTTGAACTGCCGACAATCCGCCAACAAGCACACACCACGACAGAAACACAAAGCCGAGCACGAGCGCGCCAATGCCCATCTGCGCTATGCTGCGAGAGCTGGTATTGGTGGAGCGAGCTCCCATTTTTGCCATGTCGATATTAGGTGTGAGCTGGCGAAAGGTACCGATTAGTGAACAAGTGATGATGTGTGAGGTGGGTGCACATCTGCAGAGCTTTCATGTCGGAGGCTGGAAAGCATTACGCCATCATGTAGTCAAAGACAGCAGCCCATTGCACAGGTGTCTGCTGCACGGTGCGGCACGTCACTGGTCATAATAACGGCAACTTCGAACGTAATCAGCAGGAACCCGTCATGGCTATGTTGAAGATTCGAGCACCTTCCTAATCACACCATTCAGTACATGCTGCAGCAGTTCCTCCAATTGCAACCCGCCGATCTTGAGAAGCCAAACACCAAATGTCACCACTTTGAAAACAAATGTCACCGCTTTGGGTTAATCAGCCTCACACTGGTCTGACCAGCAGCGAAAAGCGGAGGCGGTTGCTGGTCTCGGAATCACGGAATTGCGCAGGTGCACGTTGTCAAAGAGGTTTTGCTCTTGCTTGCTGAACAGGGGAGAAAGTACACTTGACACAGCTTTTGGCTGTTGTGATCAGGTCGCAAAATTTGAGCGCATATAAATTTACTGCACGCCTGCACTTGTTGCGCAATGCCAAGATTTAGATCACATGCATTTGCTGAGCACATTCACTTTTACTGACACGCATAGATGTTCCTAGGGTATCCTGTAAACTCAAGAGTCTTAGCAACTGGACTTGGCCAATTGACACATGGCAGGTAAGAGGTTGCCAGGCTACTTTTGCAAATGAGCGTAATGCGTTATCTGAGTGTGCATAACCACATAGTCCACCAAGGACAAAGACAAAATCAATGAAATACAGAACTTAGGAGGACTAAGCAAGCAGTCCACAAAGTACAACAATGCCAAAAGGTGAGAGGGTCCGTAAGTCAACTGGACAGCTTGGGCCAGCACAATCTGCTGTTGCCATCTTGGCCGTGCAACAGGTCGCAATGGCTGCTTCACTGCATTGCTCTGTAAACACCAATATGAGATATGCTGGTCAGGAGGCTTTTCAGTAGTGCTCTATGCTGCCATCGCCAGTTGTGATGATGTCCTTGTAAGAGCCACCGCCAGGAATCATGGGCAACACATGCTCTATGTGGGGAACCATCACATCCAGCAAGTAAGGCCCAGGAGTGTCTAGCATTTCCCTACAACAAATATTCAGCACATCAGCAATGCAAAAGCGTCAAACAATCTGCAAAACAAACAAGGACAGGCAGCAATGGCTGGCACTGCCTCAAAACTCTAGTCAAGCACCATGGCCTAGCAGCAGGCGACTTGTAGCTCATGAGAGGCCAAGCTGCAGGCCAAAAAAGTGAAAGATCCCTTTCATAAAGAGCGCGAGGCTAAGTCAGCCTACCTGATAGCTGGTCTCAGATCTTCTGGTCTAAGCACACGCTTAGCAGGCACGCTGAAGGACTCAGCCATCTTGACAAAGTCAGGGTAGATGTCCTTTGTCTCATTTGTCAGATGCCACTCTGCATCCTGCGCACCACCGTCAACACACTCACAAAGGCTGTGTGAGTGACACTGCAGAGATCTGCCTCTATGCATACAGCAGGCGCCGTCATTATGAGTTGCTTGGCATCCCAATTCTGCGCTCGCAAAGAAGTGCATCAGGGGCAGGGGTAGGGGCAGTATCGCACAGTCCATGTCAAGAATGCGAGCACTTGACAAAGCAATCTTGAGCTCACTACGCACAGCAGCATGGGCAGACAGTTCATGCCACATGATGTCTGCCCATGCTGCTGGGCGTAGCGAGCACAAGATTGCTTTGTCAAGTCCTCGCAAGCTGCTGCATTCAATTAAACTATCTGGAAGGCAGAGGTTTGCAACCCACCCTGTGGCCTAGGTAGGTGTGCGCTCGGTTCTTCTTGTAGAACCGGTCTTCCCACTGCACCACCATGCCCAGGTGCTGGTTGTTCATGATGAAGCACTTCACATCTAGCTTCTCGATGAAGATG
>JAABUK010001035.1_pt1 | contig 55163 bp, 67 predicted proteins | sample 5559141 | NCBI WGS metagenome assembly JAABUK01 (sample SAMN10711869, study PRJNA513367) | rock metagenome | isolation source: Antarctica rocks | place: Antarctica: Victoria Land, Pudding Butte nord | collected 2016-01-03 | reverse complement strand
CCCCTGCGAGCAGAAACACCATCAGGACCAGGGCCGGTCCGGTGAAAGAAGCAGAGAGACCGGCGATAGATGCCACGGTAATGCTACCGCTCAACAGCCAATGGTGTCTCCACGCACTCAACCTGTCAAGCAAAACAAGCTGGCATGCACGACGTTTGACTTGTGACCACAGACCAAGACCTTGAACGAAGGTATTGCGCGGTTCTATGATGAGTCTTCTGGACTGTGGGAATCTATGTGGGGCGAGCACATGCACCACGGTAAGGTCACAGGGTAGATTTTGATTACCAACACATGCTTCTGCTGTGTACACCTGCTGCACCATTTCAATGACACCCTGCAAAGCAAAGCAGTTGCATGTAAATTTGTGACCAACATACATTGTTTGCACAGGCTATTACCCCAAAGGTGGCCCAACCAAATCAAACTTGGAAGCCCAAATTGACATGATTGACGAATCTCTAAGATGGGCTGGTATAGACCAAGCTACTGAGGTGATGTTCTGCTATGCTGCATAGCAGCCTGCCACATTATCTGACTTTGCATCCTGAGCTGCCACGTCATCATCCCAGGCAGTGAAGCTGACTTGCAAATTCGATTGCTTGCAGATGGTAGACGTAGGCTGTGGCATTGGCGGCAGCAGTAGACACATTTCCAAGAAGTTTGGCTGCAGGGCAGAAGGCATCACACTGTCACCTGTGCAGGTATTGCTTTTATTTGTCATTTATACTGCCGCATTGGGCACTAAGTACTCACTGCCACCCTTGAATAACAAATGCATAGTGTAGTACGCCTTACTGCAATGCTGCTCATGCTGCTACCGCTGCTGCTGCTGCTGTCAATTTGTGGCATGGCATTGCTTCAAGCTTAAATCATGCATGACACAACATCTTGCAGCAAACATGTCTCGGCAATGGCACTGACTCTTCCTATTGCTGCTGCTGTCAATTGGTGGCATGGCATTGCTTCAAGCTTACATTATGCATGACACAACATCTCGCGGCAAACATGTCTCAGCAATGTTACTGACTCTTCATACTGCAGGCAGACAGGGCCAACAGCATATCACACAGTCAAGGCCTAGGTGAGAAAGTAAACTATCAGGTAGCAGATGCGCTGCACCAGCCATTCAGAGATGGGCAGTTTGACCTGATCTGGTCAATGGAGAGCGGTGAGCACATGCCAGATAAAGCCCAGTTCATCAGTGAGCTTACAAGAGTCTGCAAGCCTGGTGGCAAAATCCTCATCGTCACCTGGTGTCACAGGTAAAGCATGACGAAACAAGGAAACAATGCATATGCCTTTTGGCATTGATTCAAGTGATACACACACACACACACACACACATGGAGATTGAGCTTCCCTGTGCGGGAGCACCATCCACAGTTGCAGACGAGCATGTACATTCAGCACTCAAAGGACAACCATTCACGCAGTGTTATCACATACTGTACTTTCTTTGACACACTTGTGAAGCCATGGCTTGATATTGCAAGCATGCAACAGCATGAGTTGGGACATGCAGCTTAAACTGCATACAACATCCAGGAATGGATGGCATGCCTGAGTCATACGGCATCCTGGTGACTTGATTTGACATCATTGCATGTACATGTGCACTGCCAATTGTTGGACCTTCGATGAAAAGACGTCTCTGATGCATCTCTAAGAGATGCATCAGAGACAAAACTTGCTTCGCGCTCAATGTTCCACAGCTATGTTGCATGCAGAAACCTCCAGCCCGGTGAGTCTCAACTAAAGCCAAACGAGGAGGCTCTTCTAGATAGCATCTGCAAAGCATACTACCTGCCTAAGTGGTGCTCAATCAATGACTACGAGAAGCTATTCGAGGAGAATGGCTTGCAAGGCGTCAAGACTGCTGACTGGTCTGAAGAGGTAGCACCTTTCTGGGGGGCTGTAATCAAGTCTGCTCTGAGCACGCAGGGCGTCATGGGTCTCTTCAAGGCCGGCCTTACAACCATCAAGGTGATTTCAGCTACAATCACCGCAGCTTGCTTCCTCCAATCAAGCGAGCTAAGCTTTGGCCCGAGGCTCGCTTTGAAATGTCTTGCTGGCCTCTGTGTGCTTCTCAGAGATTGCATACCTCTGAAGGTTTTTCTGTGGCAGTTCTGTATCAGGCGCAGCAATCTGTACAGGCCCGTACAGGATCTGGCAGCTGCTGCATTTGTCGTGCAATGCTTTGATGTAGCCTACAGACTCATGCGTGTCATTGTCTTCGTTGATGTGAGCCACAAATGTCATTGAGTATGTGAGTCATTTTTTTGCAGGGCGCCTTGGTCATGCCCTTGATGTCTAGAGGGTTCAACAAAGGTGTTGTGAAGTTCAACCTGATCACGGCTACCAAACCACTGTGATCGTGGCTGTCTGATCGTTCCCTGACCTGACTCATGAGGCTCTGCCAAATTACTTACATAAGTATCTCGCAGGATTTTGGTTTGCATGCAAAGCATCCAGTGCGGCGAAACCTAGGTAACAGCTAATGCAGTGCTTGCATGACATGACAAGGCTTTATACATCCCTCATCAACACAACTAAAGACTTCTTCATGACTGCTTTAATTGCGAAAAATGGCTTCATCTTACACAGCATATCACAAGTTGCAGGTGGTTTACCTGCTATGGCGTGTCCTTCAATCCTACTTGTGACAGCATACCTCCAAATCTCTGCATTGCATGCTGACAAGGCACATGGCCAGGGGCACACTGCCTGTCACTGACTGATCTACCTAGCATATTTGATGGCTGCATCATACATACTATCTCTAAATGATACGGACCAAATCTAGCGACCACAGCACTGTTTGAGGGCCGGCTCAACATGCCCTATTGAACCATGGGGTTTGCATGGTACTGCCATGTTGGTAATCTGCTGGCAGCTGCTGACGCTGTGTATGCTTTGTCATTCAGAAGCAACATGTGCAGTCAAAAGGACATTGATCTGTGTCTCCTCCAGCGCCAACATTTAACTCATCTGCTGTGTAGACAGGCAGACCCTCAGCATCAAACCTACAGCATAAAAGGCAAGGATGGCCTTAAACCTTTACCATGATGCCCTCCAGACACTCTTGACAGGAGGCAGTAATTAACCAAGGCAAGATAAACCAAGGCATGGTCCACAGCACACCTGCGCTGCTTAGGCTGACCAGTGCCAAAGATATCATCTTTGCTTCCCTGAGATGCTGCAGGCTTAGCGGCAAGCTTGACCTTCTGCATACACTATATGTTGTTAAGTTGGCTCATTGATGGCAGGATGCACCCCACAGCTGAATGGGTACCTTATCAGGCTTGGCAGTCAACTGTTTTTTGGCACGAACTTGCTTGAATATGTCGTCGATATCTCCAGCAGCTATGTGCCCTGGGACAGCCTTTGGGCTTTCAGGGGAGATGCGTTGAACTACCTCTTCAAGCTTAGCCCTTTTGGGATGAACTGCCTTCCCTGGCTTGCTGAGCTTGGTTGCTTTGCTCTGAGTTGTCAGGACAGGAGGGGGGCCGGCACTTGAAGGGGCTGTCGACGATGTCTGCTGTTTTCTTTTGGTCATTCGCAGAGGACACGGCTTAACGCGACTCGACGGGTTGTATCACCACAAGAAATACTTTGTCAGGACCCTGTGATCACGCGACGCCTGGTATGCCAGATCGACACCGCTGTTGCTTTCTCTGTTTGCCATTCGTTCGTCTCTCTGAAAAACGAACAAGGTCACGATTTTGAAAGCAGAAAGCAAAAGAACACATATCTCTCCTGTCTAATGTCTCCAGCAGGATCTTCTGTCTGTGTTGCTTTAATCGTCGTATCTGCCTTACTTTGATGCTGCGAGAATGACAGTGACAAAGCTGCTCACTTTGGGCAAGGACCCCGCCATCACTGCATCCTTCCTTGCACAGGTCCAGCAAGTCCGACCTGGCAAGTACCAAGCGTACAGCGCGCACTCTCTCGAGGAATTTCGAACGCTTGCGGAGCTGCACAACTCAGAAATCCAGGTCGTTTTGTTGGGAGCAGCTCAGACAGACGAGCAGGTGCAGGCTGCAAAGGGTATTGTTAGCAAAATTTTGGGAGAGGGTGGAGTGCAAGTGCTTAGACTGCCTCCAAGCTTGTTGACACCAGAGGGCAAACGTGGTGGCATGATGAGGTGGTTTCTGGAGCACATGGACGGACCCATCGAAGGAGAGTGTGGATGCTGCTGATTTTGTACCTCAAAGTTTCAATTTTCTGGCCATGATACTTAGAAAAGCTTTCGGCTGTTTGGTGCACATGCAGTCAATTTTTGTAACGTATGGGAGACGTACTAGGGGTCATTGCAATGATCATATCATGTCTAGTAATTACCGCAGTGATTAACAAGCTTGTTAGGCTTAAGCCAAAAGGACTGCCAGAAGCTGCAAGAGCATTAGTGGAATCATCCCGGTGCTTGCTAATTCATGCTGGTAAACTGCCCTTCCTGTTCTGGTGCTCGGCATCGGCTGACCAGAATGGGCAGCAGTTTCCTTTGTGGTATGAACCCGGATCCGATGACCATTTCCCGAAACTGCACTTGCCAGCAAAGCTCGGTAAACCGTCGGTTCACGCAAGTGCGTACGCAAGTGTCAATGCGAAATATGCTGGCAGGCAAATTGAAATGTAATTTTCAAATATGTCGCTTACTGCAGGAAAGCCGACCGTCACAGGTCTCTACGATGTGCCAGCCGTACGCTTTGAGCTCGTTATCCTGATTCACCATCGACCTTCTGTTGCGCAAACTCTCACGCACCATTACCAAGTCGCCATGGCTTCGTCTGCGATTGCCCCTTGCTGCACAGCGTCAAGGCCTAGCCTGAAGAGCTCTACCCGTCACAGCTTCGCTGCCTCTCGGCTGCCTGCTCGTCGACCACAGAGAGTAGTTGCTATTGCCGCTAAGCAATCGAACAAGGTGCGCGAACTGCAGATGGCACGCGTCAAGCAGTTCCAGCATATTGCAGCAAGTCATCAAGCTATCCTGCGTTGCGGCTGGCGTCAAGCCTATGACGCCAAGATCTTTGGTCGTTGGACTTATCTATGCTGAGTTGCAGGTGCAAGTCGCCGCTGCCGCTACAGCCTTGTCCACATTGGCAATTGCAGTTGCCCCTGCTGCACAAGCAGCGCAGGAGGCGTTTGTGGTCGCAGAGGTACGCAGAAGGGCTGTATGTCCTGTTGCTTGCACAAAAGCAACCTCACATGCTTTTGTGCAAGCAACTACATAAGTTGGCACATATGTACACAGACATTCCTGTCTTCCTCCTCATTAGGCAGCACTCAGCTTGACACAGCTGACATTTGTTCCTCTGCAGGGAGAGCCAGCCCTTGTGCAAGTGGGATGGGCAGCCACATGTGCCATTTTCACATTCTCCCTATCTTTGGTTGTATGGGGACGTAGTGGACTGTAGGCAGACAGACAGACCTTGTTTGACCATTTTTTTGAGAGGAAAATGAATGCTCTACACATTGCAAATTATGCCATTCTGTGCTAGGACATCCCTGTTTTTGGCAATTGCTACTGCTTTGTATTTGGTGACGAGCAGCAATCTGTGTTTGTCCACGGCTGCCAAGGTTACAGAACTTGACATTACACTGCAGACTGTCAGACAGTTTGCATCAAGCTTTATCCAGCCATGTCACTGATACATGTGTAAACAATGCTGTCAGCACCCAGAATACCCCAGTACCAGTTTTGGCCCAGCATTATCACAGATGCAGGGGGCTTCATCATGCATGCTAACGTGATGCTCAGTGGAATTTGGAAAGTAGGAGGCCTCCTACTTCTGAAGCTATTGCTGTTCTCATGTGCTTCACAATTATTCAGTGTGAAACTCCAGCAGGTGACATTACAGAACTCCTGGTACATGTTTGTGTGTGAGAGCTCAGACCTGATAGGCAACACACTCGACAAGATTTTTCCTTGGTAAAGGTGTGGGACCTTCTGGCAACAAGATTGCCACATTACCTGGCACTACACATGTCGCACTACACATGTCAACAAGGACCATGATAACATTGTGGTGAAGTCTGATGTTCAGTTGATGTGCAAGAGTTCAGCACATAAGTTGCACATCATGACAATTTGTGGTCAAATCGGGAAGCCCCCATTGCTGCGCTATGACAGGAACAAGGAAAACCATGTGTAATTGTGCTGGCTGCACATGCAAGTTTTCGGTCAACCAAAACAGCAATGCTGTCCTTCACCAAACGGACACAGGTGAGTATCAGCATGTGCAGTACATGCGCAAAATGCAAACTTGCCGCGATCAATGGACCTGTACTCGAGCCTGTTTCATTTCAACACAAGTTGCAGCTACCAAGAGCCTTCATGGTATTGTTTAGGCAGCAATGCAGTTTCAATGACTGTCGTGCTTTGCAAAGTGCTGCCACACTAGGCTGCAGTCTCTTCTTTTAACTTGAACATATCACTCAGAGCCTGTGCACTCTCCCCTTTGTAGCCATAGTCATGTAGCTTGTTGAATCGCCAGAACTTGCCATCGCCTCCAAGCATCATGCCTTTGGAAGTATAGAGCTCCTGGAAATCTGGGAAGACCTGGTCGAGCTCTGAAATGCTGAAGTAGTTGATGGGAAACTGAGAGCTCAGCATCAATCCTGCAAGGCACGAAATGATACATCATCCCACTCAAGACATCAAGTACACCTAAAAACGTCTCCACAATGTAGAAACGCGTTTCTGCTGTCCCCAGACGAATCTGGGTGTAAATTTCCAGTACAGGAGAGACGTTTCTGAATTGAAGTAGACATTTTGGGATGGAAAAGAGCTCAAGTACCACTGCAAGGCAACCTCTTGTCAGCAGCAGTTCATACATCATGCTTGAGGATGCCTGACATGCACACAAGTCATTGAAACAAGGTCTGACTCACGTACGGTGCATTGCTTATGCTGGGGAATGTGACAACTGTGTGACAGTACCTTCAGTATGTCTGGGCTCCTTTTTTTGCAGCAGGAATGTGAATGCCATCGCCACCACATGTTCTGGCTCCAGGCCAAAATCCTCATAGTACTCTTTCCCCAAAATGATCCTATGCCGGGTCTCCTGCTCCTCGTAGGTGATGGTCAAATCATACATCATGCCTCCATTTGTGGGATAGCTGTGTACAAAGAACAGCTCATATTGTGCAGTGGCGCCGTCAAGCTCGAATTCAACAACCCTGGTAGCTTTTGCTAGCTCTGCAATCCGTTTCTGCTGCGCCTCTAGCTCCTCTGGTGTCATGGCCTTGGCTGGCAGGAAGTCTACCTGCAAATGACAGACAAAGATGATGACAATTCTATGATCAGGCACTTCACCGGGCTCTGCAAATCAATGCATCCTTGGGGACGTGTATCTGAGATCCAATCTATCAAGGAAACCAAAAGATGATGGAGCCGCCTTGTCTTATTGTGTCACGCAGACATAGTTCTAGGTCTCTGACCCAATGCACAGCATGTGTGCTGCCTAACCTTCACTTCTGTCAGGCTTCTTTTGACCTCGCTGCACTTTCTGTCACCAACACTGGCAGCATACAAAACATGTGCGAGACACCATTGGTTCACTTGAAACATGTCGCCTCAATTACGATGATGCTGTTGTTTAGAAGGGCCGCAGCATGCCTCAACAACATATATCACACTCTTGCCAAAGTGTGCTAAACAAAATATCTGTTCTCCGCCTGTCAGTACGCGTCCAGCGCTGTTTGGCCAGCAGACCAGAGCGCGCTTTTGGTGGGCCATAGCACAAAAACAAGAGATAATTGCCAACCTGTCCATCCTTCATCAGTGCAGCATCTGGCTGAAAGTCCTCTTTGCAACCTCGCTGCTGAATCTGAGCCAGAAGCACCTTCAGCTGCTCCTCCGCTGCCTGCAAAACAACACCTGCCTGATTTGCAATTTGCCTCTCTCAGCGCGTTGTATGTGGGCAGACCACCATAGATGGCTCAATAGATGGTGATCTGATGTTAAGATCTGTGTGATGTCTTGCTGTGTGTTGTATTTCACCATTCAGCCCCACCAACAGCAACCTGAATCTGTAAAGGCGTCAAGTTGTTGATATCGCATAAGCTGATCAGGCTGCGTATGTCAAAACTGATGGTCTTCCTGCTCCCCAAAAGGCAAGCAACAGTAGTGGTACTGATAGCACTCATGACAGCAAACATGACACCAGCATAAGCAGACTGTGCAGCTGCTGCAGACACAGGGCAAGAAAAGACCCAAAAACCCAAATGTGACATGTTTCCACACCTGCAATTTGCCTCTTTCACTAATGGCACCGGCAGATACTGGCTGCTGCCAAGCTGTCCTCTCCAATGCCACTGCAGATGGCAGGAAGTGCTACTAAGGCAAGCTGCAGGGCCTTGTGATGCTGGGCCGTATGATGCAGGGCTTATGATGCATGTCAACAGGCGTTTTCAAAGAATTGAGCCCATGAAGAACAAATGGCTGCAGGGCCTTGTGATGCAGGGCCTTCTGATGCAGGGCCTTTTTATGCAAGGCCTTATGATGCATGCCAACAGGCGTTTGCAATGAATTAAGCCCTGAAGAACAGATGGCTGCAGCATCAAGCTCCCATCACAACCGAGGCAGCCTGCTCGCATGTTTCACAAAACAAGGCCTGGCATGTACAAGTTACCCTAAACATGTCGCCTGTAGGTACTGCGTATTACATTGGTTTAGGCAACTCAAAGATGTTGGCTAGTTGCAATGCAGCATGCATTGAGGTGCAATAGATATGCAGCAGCACTCTTGTATGACGCAGCTACAGTGATGTCCACTGCAGGAACTGACAAAGGCACCGAGTAGAATGCATAAAGAGTGCGTACGCTTGTTCCCAGGAGGAGGGCCACCGCATTCCTCAAACCAGGCTGTCCGGATGTCTATCATTTGCTTCTGATCCAGCGTTGGCAGGTGCACTGCCCTACACACACAAACAAGACAGCGCTTGGCTCAGTATTGTGACCTGTCCTTTGAAGACTGGCTGGTAAATCAGGCCGTACAAGCTCAGGACATATGCGCTCCAAGCCTAAGGCATTTTGCCTGCCATCATGCAGATGCGCTGCACTCTGCAGTGGCTACACACTCAGCCTGGCGCCTGATGATGCTGAGTTGCTGCTGGTGATGGCGGCTGACAGCATTGACAAAAAGCAAAAGCTATTTGCTGCAAGAGCGAATGAAAACAGATGTCCATGCATGGTACATTAAAGTAAGCTGTGGACATGTCAGTAGCAGCAAGCTCTTACTTGTAGAAGAAAGCCTTGTCTGGTCTCCTCCCCATAAGCGTTCTCAGGGAGTTGTACAAATCCTTTGAGAAACCCACGTACTGCAGCTGTTTGCGATCATTGTACACAGCGAACACTGCTGCCTGACTGCCTGTTGGTATCAGCGGCTGTATCAATCCCTGCACACAGACAGGAGGCAGGTTCCAGCAGCGTGTCTGAACATTGCAAATGCATGTGCAGCAGAATGACCATTGCATGCATCATGGATCAGCAGAAACGCATGCATGCACTGGAAGCAATACATGTGCCATGTTATCTGCATAAATGTGCTGTATGGACTCACCTGTGTGTTGATGATTGGATTGATTTCTACAGAGGACAGGCTTTGGCTGGTTGTGGCTGTTGCTCCTGCTGCAGCCCGGGCAATGAACAAATCGCTTGCGTTGTTGTTCCCAGTGACAGGTCCTGCGAAGTGTCCGGCTGGTAGGCTTGTCAGCAGAGGCTTGTGAGTTGGCTTGGGGGTTTGCTTGCTGGAGGTTGCATTTCTTGCGTGACTCCTGCAGATGTTGCAAACCGATGTCAAACAGGATATGCCGACAGGCGATCAAACTTCAGCTGTTTGCTGGGTAAAAACAGACATACCTTGGCACGGAGGAGCCGCGTGGTATGCTTGTCGCACTGCTTGACACCTTCGTTGCAATCTGCACAACACAGAAACTCATGCTACTCGCTGCGCACAGTCCTGAGGCGGCTATAAGTATGATTGGAAAAGTATTCACCTGATTCATGGTGGCTCTGCTAGATCCTTGTGGGTTGTTTTGTGCGATTGTGTATGCAAACCTATCTAAGATAAAGCTCAGATTGGTTTCGGAGTTTCGGAGCAGAAATTTTCGAAGGAAGAAGAGCCCTTTGTATGCTCACACTCGTAGTCAGGCTTGCCAAATGTCCTGCCGCGATCTGCAACAATATGGAGATCGCGATGCCAAACGACACAAGCTTCATGGTCGACATTCACAAGCAGCTTGTTGCCCGCAACGCAGTCGAGGTGCATGCGTTTGCCGAGATCACCGGCGACTATCAGCCGTGCCTGGACCGATTGCGAGACTTGCGAGTGAGGCAGCCTGTTAACAACTGAGATTAGGCTCAAAAATAATGCTAATGGCGACTATTGACAGTGCATACGACTTTTTTCTGCTGCAGGTGCGTAACGCTCAGCTCGACAAAGAGGCAGCGGAGCTGAGAAGAGAAAGCGTTGAGCTATCACATGCCGCGCAAGAAGCTCGAAACGGCGTGGCCAACAGTCAAGAGGCAAGTTTGGACATCGGTCCGCGACAATAGTCAAAGTCACCTCTCACATTCAGACTTCAAGGCAAAGAAGTTGCTCTCTCCTTCAGGTGGCTGACATGAGAGCTGAGGTTTCAAAACTCAAAGATGAGTTAGCACCAGTCTACAAGGACAAAGCACGTTTGACAGAAGAACTCATGCAGTGTCGAGAAAGCCTAGCCAGGGTGAGAGATATCAATGAAAAGCACAGCCAAGCCCTCGATGAGGCCACTGGCAGGATTAGAGACTTGCAATCAAGAAACAAGGAGCTCAGTCAGCAGGTCGACAATGAAAGAGCCACTCAAGCTGTTGCAGCATCTGAATTGGAGGTGACAGAGCATTCCCTACTTGCCATCGACATTGTCAAGAGTATAATCGATCATGCTGTCTTATATGTGTAGAGTTGAGCACCTGCAAACATGCCTGATATGCAGATGGTCCAAAGTCCTGCACCATCCTCTTATCAGCGCATATATCCGCCTCTGTGTAAAGCTATCGATGCATTTATTACAAGTCCCGGACAGTCTGTTCAAGCAGCGTGTCCTGGTGTATTCCTAAAGCAGGTTTACCCATTTGGCGTTCCTGCTGGGTAGTACCTTCATTGGAGCGTCTGTGATCAAACGAGCCCAACTATTTCTGATGCTCAATGGGCTGTTGCTTTAGCCTCCTCTTTCTTGCATGCTGCATGCAAGATCATTGTTTGATAGGACTTGCCAAGAGCAGGTCAAGGCAAGGTGCTGCTTCCCGGCTGTCCAAAGTGATGAGGTTGAATCATCCACATTTGCTGCAGACTTCTCGCCATGACAGAGCTGAAGCAGAGCAGAAGCTGAACAAGCTAACTGCAGACAATGACCAACTGGTTCAGAGGCTGGTTGAGATGAAAGCCACCGAGGTGGAACGCATGAATGAAGTCAATCGGACATGTGATGAGATGGTGAGCCACACTCCGGTGTCTCTGTTGCACAGCAGCTGTCCCAAAGATCTGATCATCTTAACCCAGACAACTCCAGCATGCAAAGCTTGATCACTCATGACTCACTCATGACTTTGTACACAGTAGGTCTGCCTGAGGTATGCTGCTCAACTTACACACCCATGTGTCAGTGTTCATTGCATGCTCTAAACAGCAATCATACAAGCTTGTTGATGCGTCCAAATGCCTTCCATAGCAGTACCTGTACATGCTGTTGCTGCATGATTGCAAGGGAAAATGCCAGACATTACATTAGCTTTGTACTGCAGCTCAAAAGTGCTAGGAGCATGGAGAGGCAAGCTGCACAGCAAGCACAGCAAAGCGCAAATTCCCTGCGTCACACCTCCAGCATCCTTCGCACCCCCAGTCTGTCAGGTGCCCTGAGGGGCATGCGCATCAGGGGGGGCGAGACTGGGGGTGAGGGGGCCGCCTCCGCTGCTGCTACCCCTGTGCCTGAAAAGGCAACCAAGGGTGTCCCTGCTCACGATGGTGGCTGCTTTACGTGTGCCTTTGATAGGTGACTACCTTGCTACCTGTGTCATGCTTGCGCAGCTGTTAATCATGCTTCAGTCATGACACAGCTACACGACTCTGTAGTGTGGCTTGTTTTGCGCAATGGGCACAGCTGCTGGCAAGATGTCAACGTCACTAAAAAGCAAACTGTGCACCTGAGAGTGACAGACAGCTCATGCAATCTACTCACGTTCAGACAAATGCTCTGCTTTACCCTACCGCATCCCATAGTGCACTGATACATGCCATACGGTACCAGGGCTTTTGCTACTGTATGTCACTGTGAACACATCTCGACACTGAACATCATTGTGTTCATCCAAGAATGGCTGTCTCATATACAAATTGCTGTCAGGCGTGACATCTCTACTGTTGTCCAATCAATTCACTTCAACTCACTTCAACCATTTCACTTTGGTCCAATTCAATCTAGATTGACTTGATCCAGTTCAGTTCAATTCAAGTCATGACGTGTTGTATGCAGATCTGGGAGTCACATGGCAACAGGCGGTGCTGACAAGGTAGTGAAGCTGTGGGATCCGGCCACGGGCGCCAACACCGGCTCACTCAGGGTTTGTTTCTACTACTCTGTTGACCTGACTCATGCTGCATTTGCAAACTTGCCTGTTGCCTGTTGCCTGTGCCTGTGCCCCGTGCCTGTTGCCTGTTGCCTCTTGCCTCTTGCCTCTTGCCTGTTGCCTGTTGCCTGTGACTCTGTTCAGGCCTGATTGCAGTGTGCACAACACCTGTACCATGGCTGAACACATGTCAGAGAACAGTGCTCATGTTGTAGCGCTGCACTCTCTGGCAAGCTTTGCTGACCAACCCAGTCAAAGCATGCATTACCTTTGTGTTGTCAGATCGTCAGAGCTGCTGTCACTGCGCTGTGGGGCTTGCCAGCGTTCAGCCCTACTGCCACCAGCATTAATCACGTTGCCCCAAGCAAGGGACATCACGGCAGCAGCTGCCATCATCATCGCCGCCTGATGCATGACAGTGCAGTATTATACACTGTATGATATATAATAAAATTTATCATATGCTATATAATATACTGTATAACATACTATATAATATAATACAATACAATACAATACAATATATTACAATATGATATGATATATTGTAATATAATATAACATATGTATACAGTGTATAAGAAACACCCAGCATTGGTGGCCTTGGCAGCTACATATACATCAGCCAAGCTTGACAAAGCATGTCATGACATGATGATGTCTGTGCGTGTGTGCAGGGCATGCTGGACACCATACTAGAGGTGAGCTTCACTGCAGACCAGAAGCACTTGTTGGCAGCTGGAGGGGACCAGGCTCTTCGCATGTGGGACATCGCCTCTGGCCGAGTGCGACACACCCTCACAGGCCACACTGGCAAGGTGCTCTCCACACCTGCGATGCTTTCCCACTGTTCTCCCTGATCTAGAAACGCGTTTCGCTCAAGACCAGGCATCGTTCAGTGAACAACATCACACTGTCGCTATCAGGAATGTTTAGAAGAGTTGGCCCACGAACCCAATGTTTGCGCCATTTTTGTTTCACCTTACTGCAAACCGTTGCATGAACATGTATGTACACATGATGTGTCAGAACTCTTCTTGCTCCGGGCTGCCGCCTTAGGAGGCTCCCGTTATGATTGCTGAAAAGCGCAATCTTTTTCCCCCCTTTGTCCAGAACTCTGCTTCTTGCCTTGTGCAGGTGAGCAGTGTGGACTGCAGTCCAAGCTCCTCTCTGAGGGCTGTCAGCAGCGGCACAGATAGGACCATCAAGGTATGGGACCTCAACAAGGGTTACTGCCTGCGCACCATCATGTGCCACAGCAGCTGCAACTCGGTGCGCTGCACCAGAGATGAGCACCTCATCTGTTCCGGTCACTTTGACGGCACTCTGCGGTTCTGGGACATCCGGAGTGGCAAGATGGCGAATGAAGTGACTGGACTGCATACACAGCAGATCTGCTCTGTGCAAATCGGCACCAGAGATGGTAAAACCTCTTTGTGAATGCATGTCTGTCAGACTATTCAAGTTCGTTTTGTTGTCCTTGTGACTCTGATGCTGTGACAAATGTCATGTTCCTCGGCTCGACACTGTCTGCTCGCTACATTTGCACAGCTGGATTGCGTTGCAACGGGCTGTGGGCAATCTATTGGTACCCTGATACGCCGATGAAGATGCACTTAGCCATGCATGATTTATTGACCAGCAACACATGATATGTCTGCCAACAACACATGTTGTATCTACCAGCAACACATGATATGTCTACCAAAAACACATGACATGTCTACCTGCTTGGAGACATCCACAGCAAGCATGGCGGTGCTGCAGGAACTGTGCTGACTTGTGGTAAAGACAACCTCCTGAAAACAGTCAACCCGCAGACCTTTGAAATCAAGCAGACCTTCAGAGCACCTCAGTTCAGTGTGGGAACCATTTGGTGCACCGCCTGCATCTCACCAGACGGGCACCATGTGGCAGCTGGATCTGGCAATGGCAGCCTGTTTGTATGGAATGTAAGCTCCGTATGAGCTCCCTCACATAGCCTGTCGTAGTGGTGACATGTTTTGTTTTGGGCAGTGCTTCTGTGTAGTGAAAGGGTATGGCAGTTGCTGTCATGGGAATAACAGAGCCCAATTGCGCATCCCAGACGTTACATTCTGAGTTAGAGATGAGACCCAGAAGTGCTTGTCTGCTCAAGTGACATGTGCATGCCTTGGGTCTGGACAGCTGCCCTAGCAACTTCAAGCCAAGCTTGAACATTTGTGTGTTTGCTTTTCCTCTCTGCTGTTGTCACAAAGCAATTGAAGGTGATGCTTGTGCTAAGGCCAAAAATGGATGCGACCAGTGTCATTGAGTAGTGCATCACAGCCTATGAGAAGTGCTTTGTCTTAGGAAAAGGGGGGGTCATTGCAAAATATTGTCCGGTACCCTTTTCACGCTTTGCAATAACGTGGCGTGGTGTGTTTGCCCATTTGAGCTGTTTAACTTGGCATGCAGCAGCTGGTACCAAGTAGCGTTTCATTAGGCTTTGCTTGTCATTGCAGATGGAAACAGCAGCAGTGGCCCAGGAGCTCAAGCATTCAGGTTCTCAGCCCATACTAGCCTCAGCTTGGGGTCCCACTGGGCAACCTCTAGTCTCGTGTGAGAAGAATGGTACTGTCACGTTCTGGAGTGGTCAGTGACCAAATTTGATTGTAATGCTGCCTCACCGTGATTGTACATTGAATCCGTTGAAGCAATGTGTCGTATGGCATCACGTTCGTGAAGCGCATGTATGTGAACAAAACAGTTGCAAGTAGACGCTTGTCACAAAACTTTACTTCTGTGAAGAGTTTTACAGACGGTTGAAGCTCTGTTTTGCCCAATGCGTGGTTGAACCTACACCTGTTACATACTGCATAGATTAACAAAAGTAAAGTCTGGGAACAGTGAGCTATAGCAATAATACTGTACAGTCAGCTAGCTGCTACTTTAAATAACCCGTTTGTGGTTGAACCTACACCTGTTATATGCTGTATAGATGAACAAAAGTAAAGTCTGGAAACAGTGAGCTATAGCAATAGTACTGTACAGTCAGCTAGGTGCTACTGTAAATAACCCGTGTGTGGGCAATCAATAACTGGTGTGACTATAGCTGCCTGTAGCTGCCCCAAGTTACTAGGGCAAGTTACCAGGGCATGTCTGACTGGCCTTAGCATCAGCATCAATGTGCAATGACCAGGCCAATGTTGGATAGATGTTGTATGTGGGACCTGTCTGTGATGGGATTGGCGGACTGGACACTGCTGCACTAAAAACACCAACATGCTCAAGGCAAACGTTTGTGCTGGAAGGACCTGCTGATATACCTGTCTGCCCTGAGGGGGGCACCACTTGAAGTTGTTGTGAGTCAGCAAAGTGCAAATGCAAACTGTGCAGACAAAGCGAAGTCAGCATGATCACCTGAAACAGATCTCAAGATCCTCTTGGAACACCTGATTGTGCAAAACTTCCAGCATAGGTCTCTGCTGAACAATGACATCAGATGCTGTAGATGAGTCGCGCTTAAAAAGTCTCAAATCCTCCAATTCCAGGTAAGGTAACTGGCTTATAAATTTTAGCTCAAATGGTATCGCTAAAGCTTGTGTACCGAGGCACCCAGCCAAGCTCCCGCTGTGCCTTTGAACTGTCTGCTTGATTGTTCATGCTCACGACCATGGCACACATTGGGCCGTAAGTCTCCTCTGCCTCCTTCATTGTCACCCTCTCTGCCTTACAGTGCAGCTTGCCAGCAATGACTTCAGCAAACATCCTGCTTGTCACGCCATTCTCTCCAACAACATTGTAAATGCCACGGGCATCCTTGTGTTTGATGGTAGAAACATACGCCCTCACTGCATCGTCCACGTGGACCACACATAGCTTGTTTTCCCCTGCAAGAACGCAGTCCAAAAAGGCAGTTTTTAGCAGGAAAAGCCATGGTTGACATCAAACTTGTCTGGACTGGAGTTTGTGAGCACAACAAGCTTTTTTCGCTTGCATGCACAGCGAGCGTTTGCAGGCACATCACATACTGATTTACAGATACCAATATATGCACACACACATACATATATGTTAAAATAAAAAAAAACATATATACATACATGTGCGTGTATGTACATCTTCACACAAGCTCACCTTCCCCAGGATAGTCGGCAGATCCCTTCTTCTCAGCACCTTTGTACAGCATTTCATAGAAGCCAGAGAAGTCCTTTGTGTAGACAAAGGGTGGGAGGCGCATGACTATGGCACGGATGCCTTGTTCATTACCCTACAGGATGCAAGTGTGATAAGGGCTAAGCTGCGTTGTGCAGTCTTGTACAGAAGCTGGCCATACCTCTAGACCAGCAGCTTCTGGAGCTGCCCGAGGCCCCTGTGCTGGTGCTGACTCGTCTGCCAGATTCTCTCCAGTATCACCAACCAAAGCTGTGCCGGAAGTGCTAACAAAGAGTTTACCACTGCCTGCCAATGCCTTGTTGAGTGTTTTGATTACAGCAAGGTCTTGCAAGTTTGAGGCCGCATACTTGCTCAAGTCGTTGTCGAAGGCTAAGTGCAATACAGCGTCAGCTTCGACAGCAGCTGCGGCGATGTTGTCAAGATCTTGTAACGATCCCTGAACCACCTTAACACCCAGCTTTTCTAGATCCGTCCCGGTCCTTCTGGACAGGGCTGTCACCTGATGACCGTCGTCAATGAGGGCCTTGGCCACCCTGGAGCCTATTTCCCGTTCCGCCGGTCAGGAACACCTTCATCACTTTTCGTCAACGGGCACAAGGGAGACTCACAGCGCCAGTTCACAGAGAGTGGGCTCAGACAAGAGAGACACTAGAGAGAGGAGAGAGAGAGAGGATTTTACATCTTCAGCCAACCAAACAGGTTGTACAGAAGTGCAGCAACATGCAGACAACCAACATGCAGATTAATTTGTCGCAGGGATACGGTTACGGTCGCACATACGGTCAGCGAAAGGTGAACTTACGGTCGCCAGACCGGTCGAGACACCCCCCAGACCGGTCGAGACACCCCTCAGACCGGGAGATTACAATGCTTTAGCCAGCCAGCAAGTCTGATGACACATACAAGAAGACAAATGTCAAATCTGGAAGACATCCAGACAGTATAGAACGAACTTGAGTACTTGCATATGATCTTGCTGTGCAAAAAAGGATCTCATGGTGTCGGTGTCCGTGGAAAACAAGGAAGCATACTGCTTTCTAACTGCCTGGAGAGCTGGACACTGAAAATTCATGTGCACTTCATCTGCAACGTTGTCAACAGCCACACCACCACAATGTGTGCAGACCTTACTGGCTCTGGCAACATGCTGGCCCCCAGCAAAACGTCCGAGAACAATTGGCAACTGATGAAGTGTAAACTGTAGAAACGGCTGCATGCGCCTATAAGAAACAGGCAGCTGACAATACCGCCTATGCTGGCTAAGAGGTCTAAACCAATGGTGGTATGTCCATGCAACAACCCCAACAGAAGGGGCTGCTCTAGGACAATGCAGGGCATAGTCATGGGTGCCCCCCAAATGCTGACGCAGGGCCTCGACAACTGTATCAACCTCCAGGACAGGAATAGCGCCCCTGTCAAGAGGCATGGGCTGCCCAACAGATTGCAAACAAGCAGCTATGGAGCCAGAAAAGTTCTTAGCACCATTCCTAACATAAAAAGCATCATCAAGATTGTCAAGCAAGATTGTGTGGAAAAGTGACCCAACAGGACTAGAAGCTATCTTGTTCCAAAATTCAAGTGTCTGTCGCCACCAAAAAACCTGCAGCGGCGACAACCCTAACTCCTCAAGCAACATAGCACTAGGCGTAGCATACTTGACCTCACAGATGTGCCTAAGGTATCTGTTATAGATGGACTGTAAAGCAACTCGTGCTTTCTGTGCCTCGCCACGGGGGGTATGCATGCCCCACAATTCACAGCCGTAATGCAGAGAGGGTACAACGATGCTTTGCAGTAAGAAGTTCTTGAGGTTGACTGTGTTGCCACACTGCAATTGAGAATGCCTTTGCTGCACCACAGCCCAAGAGCCCGCCACCTTTGCCTTCAAAGGTAAGGTGGAGTATACCCCCAGACGAATGAAAGTGTAGACCCAGGTATTTGAAAGTGTCAACTTGCTCCACCAAAAGACCGTTGCAAGCACACAAAGATTTTTCCCCCACATCTGCCACATATGATGAAAGATCAGTGTGACAGAGTGAAACAGTGTTTGCGGCAGCATCTTACAGCTGCGTGTGGATGCTACTCAAGAAGGCCTTGATGCGACAATCATTGTCAAATCGTTTGTGCCTCACAGATGCAGACCCAAGGCTGGCTTGGCACCCTTTTTATAATGTGCAAACATAAAGGCATATGCAGAGCAAGATGATACAGTGTACCTTAAGTGCCCTCTTTGTTTGTTGAGGCAAGCACAAACAACAGCTTGTGAGCTAGCTCTGGCTGGTGCTGCACTATCTGCTGCATTACAGGTTGCTCAATCACCTCAACCCTGCATTAACATCTCTGTTTGCAACTGAACTGACCACTGACGCAAGCATAGCCATAAAATCTAAACCTGATATGTAGGTCCTCCTGTACCGAATATTACCATTGCTGACAATGTAACTGTGAATGTGAATGCCAGTCAACACAACCCGTTAACAGTCGCTTTGACTTCATTGTGTTGTCAAGCTGATGACTGCTGTGACCTGAGAACTATAAGATTTCTTTACCTGTTTTTGGGTCTCTTGATGAAAGTCCAGCATGCATCCAGAAGGCTGTCGTCAGACAAAGAGTGTGCAGTGACCGCGTATGTTAGCACTGTCTCCACTGTCAGGCCACTTTTGATCTGCTCTACGCAAAGCTGCCGCAGACTGTGAACCTGAAGAAAACACCAATGTCAGTTTTGGCAGAAAACCCAAAGGCCTATCGTAGGTACACCACATATGCATGTTGTGCACTGTGCTGAAGCAGTCCTCAAATCCAGCAACGATGCATGCAATCACTGACGGCTTGTTTTGCCTCACAGATGCAGGCAAAATGCATACAGTTGCCATGCTGTGCTTCCACACTGCATGCAGCAAACAATTTTTTTGTTGCAGTATTGCATAACGTCCTGCAAGCGCGCAAGCTATTTGGAAGGAATCAGCCTGAGACGCTTAGACGGTGGACCTGAGCACGCTGCTTAGGTGAGAATTTGTCTTGTAATCTGGTTGTCGTCAGTGATACTTGATGTGCATCAGCAGCCACAAACAGAGGCAGGAGAAGCTGAGCTGGTATTTCTGTCAAGCAGCCATAAAAATACTCCATCAGAGCTTCAAGGACTGGGCCTTGCATGTCACCCAGCTCAATGGTGCCCATTGACTCCTCACGCATGCCAGACTGCACCAACATGGTTTTTCTCACATCCTTTTCAGTCGCATAAGGTTGTCTGGTGAGCACAAACCTCACGACAAGAAAGACAACCCAGCAGTAATATGCTCATGCTTCTAATTGACAGCATTATGCAGCCCAGATATGTAGACATGTCAATGCAGGACAGATAACATGGAGAAAGTCTCATCCCCAACATCGCTGTCATGTCTGGATAAGCAAGTGGATACATACAGCAGCAATGATATGGCATGGCAAGCTATCAGGACCAAAAGCTGTACCTGAAACATAGCTTTGAACGACGGTGACTGTGCTGCCAAAACAATTTTGTGAGCGTGCACATGGCAGTCCCCAGCCTTGAGGATGACATCACTCAGTGAAGCATCATTGTAGTGTTCAATGAAGCTGCAATTCAAGCTGCGGTTCAAGCTGGGTTTTGACCTGTGGTTGAGACCCGGAGAAAGGTTTATTTGTCGATCCTTTCCCTGAAATAAGAACATGTCAACAATGGCATACTGCCAGATCGCAGCTTCATGATGCAAGGTGTGGTAGAAGGCTACCAATATAGCATCAGTAACCATTGATACCACAATACAGGTAAAAACCTGAGAACTCCACACGTAAAAAAATGTGCACTCGAAGGATTAGCAGGTATGACGTGGCTCAGCTGCCAAAACCTATATACTTTTGCTTGAGCATTGGTGCATATAACCTGGTTATTTGGAAGCAAAGGTGCAAATTGAGCATAAGTTAAATTTGTTGGTACCTTCAGAGGACGAGTCGCACTAATGTGAACGCCAAATAGTAAGGTCCCCTCCTTCACAAAGCCAGAATCTTCATCCAGGACGTGGCTCTCACAGAAGCTGCCGAACCCGCAGTCATCACTAGCTTCAGTGAAGCGGTGCGCAGCGTCTGCAAGATGCAAAAGCTTGCTGAGACAAGGGCACAACAACTCGACAAGTATTTCACGGTACCTTTGCGGACAGTCTTCCCAGGATCTTGTGGGTGTGCAAGCCACAACTGGAACTCTGCCAAAACGCAGGTACAGGGCTGCTTGATTTGAAGATACAAAGAAACCCTGCGACTTTTCTTCTCAGGACGCATCAGCAGTCTCCTGCGGTGCGATACACCGAAAAAGCTTCAATGCACGTCTGTCAACAGCAACAGTGTTGTATTGACAACTTTGTACTTGCCACACCATTGATACTCGCAGGCCTAGAAAATTGGCGAGTAGAGGGAGGTCTTCTCTGTAACCTTTGGGAGGCGTACGGACCACTGCACCAGCGTATTGTCAGTAAGCAAGCAATCCAAAGTCGTGAAAGCGACTTGTGGTCGATACCTTGTAGGAACCGTATCTTTCTTGATCATAACAGCTAGTCTCAGACATGGCAGTGTCTAAGCCGGGACCCTATCAGTTCCGCAGCGGTCCTTCATTCTACCTTCAATGTGCCGAGATTGTCTCTATCAAACTTGGTTTCGGAGCAGGCTTGTGCCAAGTATGGCATTTTCAACATCCCCACTCACAAAACAACGGGCGACAGATCTGGGTATTCGCCAAAGCACGCAAGAGATGCTTGCTTGGTCTGTCACAATGAAGACGAGCAACGTGCGCATCTGCGAGACCACCTTTTGAGTCTTCATGCACAATACTTGAAAACGAGAAACTTACGTATTGCCAGCGTATTACTCAGTACAACATGTCGCAATTGCAAGGTCTGCCCGCAATACATGCTGCAGGATTGATCTAGTCGTATATACTTCAGATATCACATGGCAAACTAGTTATGTCTACCATCATTTGATGCTATATACATGGTAATGACTTGCTGACTGTTCATGAATGGCGCGACTGAAAATTGCTGATCGTACCTTCAACAAGTGGCGTCACAGTTCAGGGTTGCTAGAGCCTGACAGGAAACTTCTGCGATGCATAACAACTGCAGAAAGCTGGGACAGTGCCATTGCGACCATATAGTTTTCCTGTCACACATGATGCACATCTCCATCGTTGTGAACACCCTCTGAAACCGCTCCTCAATCCTTGCTTACCACCACCGTCACGTACTGCCAGTACGGTACTGTACATGAATTCTACACACTCTCAGGATTTGATTTAATCAGACAGCCTGTCTTCAACAACCTTCCAGCACGTGTGTTTCGCATTGTACATCTACATTCCATGCTTTGCAGCCGGATGCCTTGCTGGGCGTGTAGGCTTGGCACGGCTGCTTGCAATTGCTGACTGGCCAGGCATAGCCCTGCAGCCAATATCCACATGAGAAGAAGCTACCCTACTGCACACTGCTGTTCCATATACACAAATGCAGCATACATTGCAATGTTGTACACATACATGATTTGAGAAGATGTGGGTTGCAACTGCTCTGAGATGTCATTGCATTGACATGCTCTGCCACACATGCAGACTCCACTTCCTTTAACTGCAATACGGTAGACGATGTGACTCACCCAGAGCGCAACTGCATGCGGCACAAGTGCTTCTCCTGTGCAAGCTGGCTCCGAGTCTTGACAGCTAGAGGGACTGCAGGAGTCGCCTTACTTGCCCTGTCCCTGTTTGGCTTGCCTGTCGTTTCAGCAGCACTAGGCATGTGTGAGCCCTTGGCGGGACTGCCATGGGCTGCAGCCTTTGCACCCCTATTGCTGCCCTCCTGACCACTGCTATGGAAGCTGTCTGCCGCGCTGTCATTGGCAGCCTGCACTTCGCCTGTGTCGGACCTCAGACTTGCTCCAGAAGGGGCTGTGCTTTGTACAGCAGACCCCAAGGCATTTCTGCTGATGCTTGAGGGGTTAGCAGGGGATCCACAAAGCATCCCCACAGCATCCAATTCTCTGCAGCTGTTGTCTATCAAGCTTGGGGGGCTGACAAAGGTCCCTGAAGCCGGACCCATGGTGACTGCAGCATCTGCTTGCTTTCTGTCGATGCTGACAGACGTGACAGGTTCCCTGACGCCCATTCCCATCAGTACCCCAGTAGCACCTGGACTTATCTTTGGGACCCCTGCCTCAGGCGGGATGGTGGGAAAGCTCACATTGCATCTGGTCACAAAGCCTGGAAATGCCAACACATTGCTGCTGTTCCTGACCCTGCAGCTGCTATGTCTGCTGCTGCCAGCCAAGTCATTGCCCAAGGCTGTCTGCCTGGCTGGATGGATGGGGGGAGGGGTGTTCTCCTGCCCCTGCTGTGCGCTACCAGCAATGGTGGGCATTGACAGCCTCCTGTTGGCAGCAGGGCTGGGGCTTGACATGGTAGCTGCAAGGGGCCCAGGCCTGTCCCCAATGCTGAACCTGCTGCCTGCTCTTGACTTGCCGTCATCCTGTTGGCAATGTCATATGTTGGTGAGAACAATGACACTGCTGAGGAGACTGGCAGCTGGCGTGTGCTGTGCACACACAGAGGCAAAAGTATTAGGGCGGCTAGAGCAATTGTGCGTCCAGTGCATACAAGTGAATGCGTACATGAGTGTGTATGTAGACAGGTGCTATTAATAGTATGGATGAAAGGATGAATGAAAGAATGGATGAATGAACGATCAAATGAATGAACAAATGAATGAACAAACAAACAAGTGCATTGAACTCAAGATCAAGCCAAGCTCCTTCTGTGTGTGAGCATGTGGACAGATGCGTAATGTCACATACAGGAGTAGACAATTTTGAGGGTGGCAGTCAGGGTTTCAGTTTTGTGATGAGTTGCCGACTTGGGGTATGTACAGTTGGGTGCAGGGTCAGCTTGACAAAGAATTCAGGAGGCTGGCTAACAGTTGATACAGATCAGTGTCCACATACATAAAGAATGTCCCAACAAGTCACCTGTAGTGGTTTCGGAGCCCTGTTGGGGGTCAGATCAATGTTGTTGGTCACGTCCCCAAAAGGGCTGCGCCCTCCAGCCTTGCTGACAGACATGCGCGACTTGCTCTGCAGAGATGTGCTGTGGACATTCACGGCCTCAGGACTGCACACTGCATTGTTTGGTGACACAGAATTGGAAATGCCAGGCATGGCTGTGCAGAGCTTCTTGGCCACGCAGTCCTTCATAGCCTGCATTGACATATGAACATGACAACACAAGAGGCAAAACACATGAAGCTTTTGGTGTTTTAGATTTCTGTGTAGATTCAGTCATGGAATATGCGAATGGGTCACTGTGTAGAAGGCGTATAAACATATTGCTGGGCATGTAAACACACAACATGCCACAGTGGCTGTAAAAAGCTATGTATGATGTCATGGCATCATGGCAACACACAACTGGCAACATGTCAGCAGCAGGCAAGGCAACATGACATGAGCCCACCTTCTGCTTCTTGGTCTGCCTGACCAGAATCCTCGGCTGCGAGGCTGCAGAACTAGCAGCAGAGCTGGATGACAGAACACGGCGGGCAGGGCTAGGGCTTATTGTAGCAGGCCCAGGGCTGCGGCGCAGCCTTGAAGATGTGCCACCTGTCAGTAGCAGCCCAGAGGCGGCAGTCTGACCACATTCACTCAGCTTAGCCGCTGACAGCAGTTGACAGCAAGCAGATGTCCAGATCTGATCAGTGGAGTCAGTCAGAGCATCAGACTGTGGTAGGGGAGGTGGGGGGGTCAAGTCTGGGAGGACAAGCTCTAGAAGTTGCACCAAGTCATGTGCCGCAGAATCTGACAGCAGCTGAGCTTGAGCTGAAGTGAAACTGGGACTGGAGGAAGGAGGGGTGGCCTCAGTCTGTAGTGGAGAAGGCATGTGGGCCAGAACAACAAAGGGCGGGGTCTTGAAGCCTGTCCACCCTCCTGCAGAGCTGAGTGCGCGCCTGGCATCAGGGCTGCCTGGCACAGCCCCTACTGAGCTGAGGCTGGAAGGGGTCCTCTGCGCAGGGCCGCTTTGCAGTACTGACCCATCAGCAAGGGAGAGGCTTGAGAGGGCCCTCAGTGCAGGGCCATATGTGGGCAGCGCTGAGCTGGCAGGGCTGGCGCTGGGAAGAGCCCTGAGAGCAGCGGCACTTGGCCGCACAAGTGGGCTGCAATGACTCACGCTAGAAAGAGACATGAGGGCAGCGGTGCTTAGCCCCACTGCTGGGCTGACAGGGGTCACAGGGGAAAGAGTCCCCAGTGCACACGCCACAAGCGGCTCAGAGAGAGTGACATGTGTCAAGTTGTCAGTAGAGAGGGAAGAAGATGAAGAGGGAGATGTACTGTTGGCCGAAGCAAGTGGGGAGTAGGGTGAGAATGCCACAAGAGGGGAAGCAGGCCTGGGGCTTGCATCACAAACCTGCACACCCAAAGTCTACTATGCAAAGGGCATGTTGCAACACAGTAACAGTTGATTTGATGATGATTGGCCTATTATACAGGACACATCCTCATAAGTGTTGGCTTGATAAGACCATGCAATGCAGGTGTACAGCAGGCACAGATGGCGTAGCCAAGCATTGTTACACGACCAAGCACTGCTGCATTGCAGACTGTTTTGGCACGTGACATTCTGCTGTGCATATGCCCCCTCAGTTGGGTATGACAGGCAATGCATCAGGCAAACAAAGTGTGACTCACCTTCTGAGTGAGGTCTTCGCTGATTTGCAAGAGTGTTGCGGCAGCCTCAGCCTGAGCCGTCCTGGACTGCTGCTCAGCAAGCTTGTGAGTCAGCCCCAGCACCTCCTTTTGCAGCTGCCCCAGCTGTGAGCCATTGCCCTGAAGCACACATGTAGCCATTTCACATGCGCCCTCATATGATGGCTGCAAGACCGATGTTATGTGCAGTATGTACAGTTGGGCAGGGACGATCAGTACTGCTGTGCATTGTTGTGAGTCAAACTACGGGATTTGGCACTCACAGCTGAAAACCCTAAGTCAATGGTGTAATTATGAGCATCATAGAAATGCAATCAAGTCAACATGCATGGTAAGCGACAGACACACATTGACTGCGCAAACAGCAACATTGTCTGCGCCGACAATATGCACTGTCAAAGACAGTGACTTGCTACAGCCATAGGCACAAGTGGAGCAAACATCCTATACAATGACCAGCTGCAGCAGGCAGGGCAATTTTACATACACACTAGGCAGTCATCAGTAAAACTATTGGACAAGGCCCACTCAGTCTGTGCTACATCCCATGCACAAGATTTGACAGCAGCCTGCACAAGCTGAACTTTGAGGTGTGTGCTGGCTGATCATGCCACGTACAGGAAAATAAAGCAAACATGCAAAGTGGATGGTAGTGCAGCAAACACCAACCTGGTGAGAGGAGGCCAGAGCAGCATTCAGCTGAGAGGCCAGGCTGCAGACTTGCGCCTGCAAATTCTGCTGGTTAGCATGCTTGCGTGCCAGCTTCTCAACAAGGTCCTGCTCTTTGGCCTGAGTAGCAGCCAGGCTGGTTTCGGCGCTGCTTGCTCTGCTGTTGGCCTCGTGCACCTTGACCTGCAAAGCTGCAACCTCCTGCACCCAACAACTTGCTTTTGAATCAGCTGTTGTTGCTGCAGCACACACACATGGACGCGTTCAGGTAGGTTGACAGTGGCAGACACAAAGCACGGTGACACTGAACCATGCACATCAGGTTGTGCATCTTCTTTCTGTCAGACCTGCAGCATGTAATGTTAGAGCTGAAATGGACGTTGTCTCACTGAACTAGTACAGTGATGTACTGATAGCACAGCAGCATGAGACATTGGCTAGATACACTAGAGTGACCACAGAGATACTACTATACACAGACTAGACAAACTTCAAATGATCTTGGTGGGTTGAGCGGAGAGTTGAGGTCAACAGGTGGACCTGCTTGAGCTCTGTCTGAAGTTCATGCTGTTCGCGCAGGCTGTCCTGTATTGCAACTTCAGCAGTTTGCTCACCGTTTGCAGCTGCTCCTCACACTGACTCAACTTGTGTGCAGTCAGGCCCTCCCTTTGCTTGCTGCCCTCCAGCGCAGCTGTCAATGATGACACCTGCTGCTCCAGCTTGGCAGTAACCTCATGCACCTGCACAGTGAATACGTTATCACCACTGTTTGTAGGCTGCAGTTGCCCAGATACTGAACACAAAGGGGTCACATTGAATCACACTGCACCCACTTCACAAAACAGTTGTGCTGTTGCATTGACTGCGTTACACCCCAGTCTTGTTCTCTTGACCACACCCACGCTGTGCTTTCAGTGCTTGATGCTGCTGATGCATAGGTCAGCAAGAGTAAGTAGGCTGCATGCAGAGATGGTCATTCTTGCTACCCAACTGTACTAAACAAATGGTACACCCAGTAGCATGCAACAGAGACATTGGTCCTGTCCATGATGAAGCCAGGACTGAGCAAACATGAGCACCACTATCGAGTTGAGACAGGCAAGCTGCAGACCTGCTCGAGTTCTTCTTCAGCGTCCTGCAGCCTCTGAGCGCACTGCATGTGCTTAACTCTGCTCTCCACCACCTCCCCCCTCAGAGCTGCGGTCTGGTTGTGAAGCTCCAGCTGACACCACTGCAGATTCTGGACCGCCTTGCTCTCCTTGTGCTGGCTCTCCTCCAGTGCAGCAGCAAACTTCAATATGTCCTGCACCACCAATTGTAGCTTCATTGCTTGGGAAGCCTTTTCACTGCGCTGTAGACACCAAGATTACACACAGGGTGGTTGCTGCCCGTCAGCAGCTCAGACAGGCCAATATTTGGTCCTGTAGGGCTGTGACCTTGTCTGCTAAAATGCAGCTCTTTTACTGCACTGTGATGTAAATTCTGTTGTATTTTGGGAGAGACATGGGCCGTTATGAGACAACACATTGGCCCTTTGGCTGTTTCCTGGTAAAATACTTGTGACGCAACAGACTCATGTTCCAAAATTGCCTATTGATAGGCCGCCTAAAGGCTTCATTTATTCAAGTCAGAAGCATCTAACCACCATGTCGCCCTCGTTCCAATTTCAATGATGTTGCATCAGTCATGGCCAAAAGTGCTGCATCAGTTGACCACACAGAGAATGGTAATGTGGGCAGGGGCCAAATCCGCAACAGGGGCAAAACTGGTCCAGTGTTGAAGACACTGGGCAAAAACTAGAATTGTGCACAAGGGGAAATTAGATGCTGAGGCAAGGGTGTGGCAGATACGAAAAGACAAGACAGGAGAGGCAGGTGAGCAGGTGAGAAGGGCAATACCTGAGCTGCTTTTGTCTTGGCATCATCCAGTGTCTGGTCAAAAGCAGCGGACTGAGCACGCAAGGCTTGGACATGTGCCTCCTTCGAGTCTCTCAGACTCCTGCGCGCAGCATCCCCTTCCCTCTCTGCCTTCTCCAGATCCTGCAAACCAAAGAAACACTCATTCATCCATTTGTCAGTTGCTTCTGCTAAGATGTACTCTTACTAAGGAGGTGGGTACCTGCTGCCATGAGAGGCTCTTAGTGACGAAGCTCAGTCACGGCCAGTCACTACAACAATCCAGCTGCCAGAGAACACTACCATGCCAGATGAGCACTAGTACACATGTATGTGTTGACTGTGCTGACATACATGAACATGTTAATTTGCAATCAGACAGGTGAGGCAGTCTGGGGAATGCAGGTCAGTGGAGTTATGTTGGCAGACAAATTTACCCGCTGTAGGTAATAAATCTGCAAGCTGAGCTTTGAGTGTAGCTCGCAGAGCTCTCTGTCAGACGCCAGGGTGGCACTGTTGGAGTTTGCCTCTTGAAGAAGTGCAATCACATCTTCCAGCTCCTGCCACAGTCAACTTGTGGGTCAGAATCAGTCCATCGTGTACTTGCACGCAAGTCCGCTTACATTGCATGACATGCTAAGCAGGAGTCATTGCACCACATTGCTGGAAACACAGAAAAGCAGAACAGGTATGAAACCAGGCACTCTATCTGCAAAATCAATGTTGGAGCATCTTGCCCATTGCATGAACAATATGCAGTCATACGTCAAGTCAGATGTGTCAGCTGTCCTGTTGCAGCTTGAGAGACACTCTGCAAAGGCTGCATCAGCTGCCCGGCTAAGTCTATGTTGCAGGCTTACAGACACATGATTGAAGATTGAACACATCTGTGAACCTTTCAAAAAAACTCAGCGTGCATGAAAGAGACAGTTGGGGTCTGTTTTCAGGGTGCTCAATCTGTAAAAGCTGGCTTGGGAGTGTTATGCCACAATCGCTGAATCACAGGAAGCATGTGAGGCCACGCAGCTCACCTCTTGAACTGAAGCCAGATGTGCAGCCATGGCCCGTGCATGCTCACAACTCTCCGCCAGCTCTTGCTTCAGAGTGACCACCTCAGCTGTTGCCATGTCCGCTGATTGTGTCTCAGCCTCAGATTTGGCAAAGAGCTGAGCCTGCTCATCTTGCAAGCCTGCGACCTGCTGCTTAGCCTCATCTAAGCAATGGTACATGCCTGACAGCTCCTGCAAGGCATCAAAGCAGCAAATCACGCATGACACAAAGTTGACACAGGTCTCTTGAAAGGAGGGCAGCTGTGCCAAAACAGGAAATATGCCTGAAAATAAAGGGTCAGACGAGCATGCGAAAGCTTTGCACTAATGCTCGAAACCCGTCATGCGGTACTGCAAAGCACACGATGTTTGCAGCAACCAGATTTCACAAACACTGCTTAGAAAAGGAATTCAAGCAGGCAATAAAACCTGACCAGAGAGCTGACAAACTGTCGACAAACATATTGTTGTGCAAAGGCTGCGAAGACTGACCTGAACCAGGCTTGATATGTCCAAGTCAGTCGAGCTCTGAGCACTGGAGCTTATGCCGCTTGAGGATGCAAGACTCTCTCTAAGCTTCAAGAGATCCTTGTGCGCTTGCCGTTTCTGTGTCTGCTGGGTCTTGGCTGTCATTGACATCGCCTGGATTGTCTACGCGCCAAAACGATGTCAGCTATGAATCTGCTCACTGAGTAACTCTGCAACTTCACACAGGAAAAGGTTTGTCAAGTCATCCTACCTGTTTGTACCCGGCAATGATTTTCTCCTGGTCCGCCTTGATGAATTGAATCTCCTGCAGGCATGTGGTCACACATCAAGGCAGACATGCCGGAACTCATGTATTGGTTTTCCTGCCTTGATTGCCGTGTGCCTATTGGCAAAGACTCAGCAGGAGGGTCCACTGAGTACTTGGCTGAACGTTGTGTTACCTTGGCAGAGGCTGCGTGTCCCTCCGGCACGTTCATCAGGACCAGACCTGGCTCCAGAGAATGAAAAGAAAGCAATTGCTCGCGGTGCTTGGCAAGTTTGCTGTCCCTAACAACAATTTTGTTAGCCTCCAGCTCAGCCTCAGCCTGCATTCAAAACAACATGCTGGTTCGAGCAGTCCTTACGTGCTCATACCGTGCAGCAGCAATGCTGGCTAGCAGTCAATCTACAACACCTGCTCTAGCTGCTCTTTCAGCCGTCTGACAACCCTGCTGGTGAGTCTGGGTGCAGTATCTCCAGTCTGGCTTCCAGGAGTCTGCAGGCATAGCCAGGACGAATTTAAGAGTCGCCGACATAGAAGCGCCAAGGAGTGAAGAGCTATCGGTAAGGTTGCCGCGTACATACCGTTTCTGCATCGCTGCAGCTTGAGCATGGCCTTGCGGCCAGTTCGGGTGACTGAGGGTACGTGCTCATGTTAGGTACACCTGCACCTGCTGCTTGTCGTAATGTCGCACACTCAAACCAGTGGCCAGAGGACGAGCATGTTGACAGAGCTCTCGGCCGAGACCATGCGTGGATGAAGTGAACTAGCAGCTTCTTTGGTCAGCAGTTTGGTCAATGTTGTGAGGTTGGTCAACGGAAAGTCTTTCCCGCCTTAACAAAATGTGAATGACGTAAATGTTGAACACATTTCCTGATTTTAGGACTCGTCAACAGACAGTAACTGGGAATACAACATGCACTAAGCACTGAGAATCCAAGGCGTTCGAGAATAGAGCACCAAGGAAATTGCTGCAGTGGTGCTGTAATGAAGGAGGACGCTGGTGCTCACGCTCTAGATCTATAGGCAACACCCATAGGCAACCCCTGGTGTTGTGTGGGAAGAATGGCTCTGTCACATTCTGGAGTGGTCAATGACTAAGTTTTGCTGTGGCATTGCCTCAACATGAGCATACAGTGGATGCGATGTAGTGCGGATTAGATCACGCTTGTGAAGCAATATGTGTATGAAGCTGTTAACATGTTGCAACTAGACACTCAACTGTCACAGATCGTCGTCTGTACAAAGTGTTGCAAGGACAGCTCAAACTCTCCTGTTGTGCTTGAAATGTCATTAATCCTGAGCCCAGTAAAAGCTGCACAAGATTACGCAGAAATATCTGCACCCAAACACAGTAAGCTATGGCTTTATGCTGTATAGTCAGGTGGCTGCTTCTTCACACAATCTGCTTTGGATCATCAGCAACTGCTGTGACAATAGCTGCCTGTAGCCGCTCCATGCTTGACTTAGAAAAGGAGCATGCAATCATCGTGCCAAGTAGCATCAGCGTCCGATGTACAATGATGATGCCAATATTGTAGCTGTTGGATTTGGAACCAGTCTGTGGTGGGACCCAGTGGAGGGTGTATGGACCATTGTTGTTGATTGGATGGGAGGATGTTCGGTTTACCTGAGGCTCCCCTTCAAGCTTTGAGATCAAGAATGTTTTTGCACAAAGCCCTGGTCATCTGCAAGGCCACAGCACTTTCTGGTGCACAGAAAGCAGTTGTGAGCGTACATGTGGAGGATGTGTGCACACATAGCATAGCTTAGCTGCCTACGACAGCTGACACATCCTGTACGCTGTGCACGTGCTCAAGCTGGCATCTAAACCACTCGGAGGCTTCTTGATGCATGCGTCAATGCTGTGCCTCTCAGATGTAGTTGCAAGGCTGGCTTGGCACCAAAATGAGTTGCAAACGCACAGGCATATGTAGAGCAAGATCAGGCAGGGCACCTTGTTTGCGCTCCAGATCTAGCGAGGCAAGCTCAAACAATAGCTTGTGGGCCAGCTCTGGCTGATGTTGCAGTATTTGCTGCATTGCAGGTTGCTGGACCACTCCAACTCTGCATTCACACATGACTGTGTTGACGGCCTGGTGTTGGAGTGACCACTGACAATTGCATCGGCATTTAAGTTCAGCATCATACTCAAACACATTGAGGACAATATAGCTGTGCATGTGAACGCCATTCAACATGGTGCGTAAAAATCAGACAAGCCCCATTGTGTTATTAACTGAATGATAGACAATGACTGGTGGGAACTGCAAAGTGTAAGCTTTTTTACCTGTTGTCCGGTTTCTTGATGAATGTCAAGCATGCATCCAGAAGGCTGGTGTCAGACATAGAGTGTGCAGTGACTGCATACGCTAGCACCGTCTCCACTGTCAGGCTGTACTTGATGTGGTCTACACAAAGCTGCCGCAGGCTGTGAACCTGAAGAAAACGTAAGTCATCATCACTTTCAGAGTCTGGCAAAAGCACCACAGCCTTGTTGCTGACATGTGCTGCCTTTTTTGCTTTAGCTAGCAAACAGGACAGTCTCTTATGAATTTAACAGTCTCTGTTTGCCATCCTGCTTTGCTGGAGTACCTTGCTCAAGGATGCCTTGATTGCATGCCTAAATGCTGAATTGTCTGGGTCTCACAGATGCAGGCACAATGCATCAAGCCCATGTTGTGCTTCCACACTACAAACATCAAGTGCAGTGTTTCCGTACTGCAAGCAAGCATGCAGACTGACTGCAGCAACAGGCCTGAGATGCTTAGACAGCCTGCATGTGCTGCAATGATGAGAAGACAAATATGGACAATCATTTTGCTATGCTTGATACCTGATGTGCATCAGCAGCCACAAACAGAGGTAGAAGAAGCTGAGCTGGTATTTCTGTCAAGCAGCCATATAAATACTCCATCAGAGCTTCAAGGACTGGGCCTTGCATGTCACCCAGCTTGATGGTGCCCATTGACTCCTCACGCATGCCAGACTGCACCAACATGGCTTTATTTATTTATTTCCTTTTTCTTCTGAAAATTTTGATGAGTGCAGGCCTCGTGACAGGAAAGGAAATACAGCAATGCGCTCAAGCTTAAGGTAAGTTGCATTTCAAGACAATTCAAAGCAAGAGCAATGTTATGGTAAACAAAGTCATTCACACAATCAATGCCATGTCTGAATGATCAAATGGCAAATGACATGTCATCAATGATGTGGCGTCGCAAATTGTTTCAGACCACAGCTGTACCTGAAACATAGCTTTGAACGAGGGTGACTGTGCTGCCAAAATAATCTTGTGAGCATGCACTTGGCAGTCCCCAGCCTTGAGGATGACATCACTCAGTGCAGTATCATTGTAATGTTCAGTAAAGCTGTGGCTCAAGCTGCAATTAAGATTTGGGGGAAGATCTGTTTGGTCCTTGCCCTGAAACAAACAAATGTCAGCAATGCCATACTGCCAGATTGCAGCTTTATCATGCAAGGTATGGTTGCAGGCTACCAATCTGGTAGTTTTAAGCGCTGATACCCCAATACAGGCGAGCATCTGAGATTTGCACATACAAAAAGAGTTTCATCTTGAAATTAGCAGGTGTGACATGGCTCAGCTTTCAGACCTGTACACTTTTGCCTGAGCATGGGCGCCGGCAAGCATGATACTTGAAACAAGGTGCAATTCAGCATAGTCTTACATTCTTGGTACCTTCAGAGGACTGGTCACGCAAATGTGAGCCCCAAGCAGTAAGCTGCCCTCCTTCACAAAGCCAGAATCTTTGTCCAGGAAATATTCCTCCCCACAGAAGTTGACACATCCCAAGTCACCAGCGCTAATGAAGCAGTGCTTAATCTCTGCAAGATGCAAAAGCTTGCTAAAAAAAAACCACAATGGTTTGACAACTGCCTTCAAACCCACCTTGACGTATACTCTTTTCTGGGTCTTGTTGATGTGCAAGCCACAACTGGAAACATGCAAAAATGCTAGAACAGGGCTGCTTCATTTCAAGATAAACACAACAGCCGGGACCTCTTTTCTTCCCTGTATATGCAGGACGCAGCACTAGTCTCCTGCGGGCACACCCAAAAAGCTTTGACGCACGTCTGTAAATAGCACATGTGATGTGTTGACAACCTTGCACGTTTCACACCACAGAGACTCGCAAGCTTCGAAGATTGGTGACCACAGAAAAGTCTCGTTTGTGATCTGCTGTGGGAGGCGGACGGACCACTGCAACAGCATATTGTGTCAGTGCATTTCATTGTCGTGCAAGCAACCTACGATCAATACCTTGTATGAGCCGTATGTACGTTGGTCACAACAGCGCGTCTCAAACATGACAGCCTTGCTGAACGTGCCCAGCTGGTGCTTATCAAACGGCCTGGACCACGTCGAGACCGCAGCGGTGCTTCCGTCGTCGGCAGTGCCGAGGTTGTCTCGATTAAGGTTGGTTTCGGAGCAGCGATGCATATCGGCAATCGCATAAAGGAACCTTTTAACCCGCCGCGGATTTAAAATGGGCCCAGCTGTGGGAGTCAAGCAAAGAATACGTTGAGCTGCGCGATACATTGGCATGCTAGAACTCAGCGTTACAACTATCGTTGTGCACCAGCCACACTGTGTGGCCCAAGCTTAAGCGGTGGCAGGTGTTGAATATTACCGAAAGCAACGCGAAAGAGATAAGGTTCCTGATGTGATGCGGAGTCTGCTGCAGCAGCTTGTTTGGTCTGTGGCAGTGAACACGAGCAGAGTGAGCATCTGCGAAGTAAATTTCACCTCTGAGCGGGGTTCACCTTTCAAATGTACTTGTACAGGCTTCAGCTGGCGTTGACTGAAATCCGCAATATCTTTCTGTCACTGAAGCATGCTTCAGCTGTTTTTGACTGAGGACCGCGTTATTTGTCAGCACGTTTCAGCTGCAATCAGCACAGCTGAACGAGTTCGGTCCTCGTCAGACACGATTAGCCGACTTCGTTCGGCCTCGACGGATCGAGGCTTCCCGTAGTGGTAGTGGTGACAAGGAGTGGTGTCTTGGGCTGTGGTACAGCAAAGGCGTGGTCAACTGCGGCTTGGCAGCACCGTGAACCTCAAACGCTTCCTGTTCTTGTGCCATCTCCGCAATATTGCTATTCCTGTTTTGGAGGTTGGTGCAATTGTGAAGGGCCTTTGTCAGCATTTGGACGGCACCCATGACTATGCCTTGCATAGTCCTAGGGCAGCTCATACTGCTGGGGTTGGCACATGCACATACCTTCATTGGTTTAAGCCTTTTAGCCAGCATAGGCGCGATTAAGAGCAACTTGTTTCTGTTGGGCGCATGCAGCTGTTTCTGCAGTTTAGACTTGGCTCTCATCAGTTGCCAGTCAGTGTGGGTCAATAGGGTATACACACACTGTGGTGGTGTAGCTGTTGCAAATCAAGTACTTCTGATTTTTAAGTTCCCGGCTCTCCATACACTCAGGCAGCAGTATGCTCCTTTACTTTCCACAAATACTGATACTGTGTGGTTCTTTTTTGCACAGCAAGATCACAGAGTTTCAGGGTTTGTTGTAAGCTGTTGTGATGTCCTCCAGATTTAACGATTGTCTTCTTCGTTATGTGATCAGACTTGTTGGCTGGCTAAAGCATTTTAATCTCTCTCTGTGTCAGGCTGAATTGCGTTCAATCCTTTGAGGGGGTGCTTTGCTCTCTCTATCTCTCTCGAACTTGGGCAGAATAAGCTTCACTGCAATATCACTGCCCGGAATAGTCTGATGTTTGGCATGAAGTTTGCCAGTGTCGCTGCAGAATGGTGCAGCAAAGGTATGACTGCAACCTCCATTTTGCAGGTCCCAAAGCAAGCTCCAGCAACCCGAGAACAATGGAAAGACTGCAACCAGGTTTGGCCCATTTCCTGGCGCAAGCCTGAGCTCACAGGAGTCCCAGCAGCCACAGCCTGTCAGTCCTGGCCTGGGTCCCTTGTCATCCTCACTCCATAACAATTATGCTCCAAGTACCAACCCTCCACTCAAATACGCAGCACTGATCACAGTACTGCTGTTTGGCTAATGTTGTTGCATTGCTACACAATGATCAAGTACATTGCGCTGTCCCAAATTTGGGATGCAGGAGACACGCTTGTGCAAGTTGCAGTTGAGCCAAACTCTCCATTGCAGTGCAGATCTTGTTTGTGCACAGCATTTGATTGCTGTGTGGTGCAAGAGCCTTGCTATGTGTGCAATGGGTGCAACACATGCTCACTTGTGGCGCGTTTGATACAGCATTGTGGACAGTGCGCAAGGGATATCTGATGGTGCTCTCAAGTTGCATGGCCCAACAAGCTCGAACCACCACCACCAAATTTGCTATCCGCTTGGATGACATCGCAGACTGCATGTGCATAATCAGACCGCACACATAGATTACCGTCCACAATAATTTGTAGAAGATCATTGCATGGAGGCTTCAAACAAGCTAAAATTCATTACTGTATAGCTGAGAGATGCATCTTATCTGATACTATATAACTGTATGTGTGATATTGAACCTGACAGTAACTGTGTACAATCTCGGCCATGTGTTTCCTGTCGACCTTGACAGGGCAACGTTCTTTTCTCGTGGACAACCAAGCTTGTAAGGTGGATTAAGGTCTGACACAACAATCCCTGCACATTGCTGCTGCCAACTCCTGACGTCTAACAATGCATAGACACCCTCATCCAGCATGTTGTGAGTGAGTCCCAGGTGTACCAATCCAGGCCATGCACCTTGCATCAACAGCTGAACACCCTGGATATCAATGTGATTGTTCTCAAGATGCAGTTCTAACAAGCTGGGCCAATTTCCTGCTCTCAGAAACTCAAAGGCTGCAGCATCCAGACCACTTCCACAAAGTTCAAGCGACTTCAAAGACAACAACCTGGCAGAAACGAGGTGCTTCACTGCCGAAGCACTCAGCAGATTCTGAGACAAATCCAACGAGTTGAGATTAGACCAAACTGCCTTGCTCAAGCCATGCATAGCAGCTGCATCTAAGCTACAGTCAGAGAGACACAGATTGGGCAGGCCTGGCCAATATATGTCACTCAGGCTGCTACATACCTCTGGGGTGAGACAGCAGTGAGCACAGTCCAACGAGTATGTAGATTGCGGTAAAAATTGGCCCAGATGAGATACCATGTCTGCATCCAGTGTACTTGGTCCATGGATGGTGACGCTTGTGAGACACAGCCATCTATGCTGAGCAAACATCTGAGTAATGTGCGCACCAAGGCTTCCAAAGACGACCATGTCTGTTGCATGTGGTGCAGCTCGTCCAATCAAGTTTTTGAGAGTGCACACGTGTGCCCTCTTGTCCTGCTGCTGTAGCGTCTGCAGCCCTGCAGGCTGAACTAGAACAGCAATGGTGTTTATTGAAAGTGGATCGCACGTGGTTGCTCCCCCCTTCTCAGAGTTTGTCCCCAGACACACAGTTGCATGCTGTGTCCAGGCTGCTGGGAGGCTGTATTTGACGTCTACTCTGTCAACCATAGACACAAGGCGGTCACTGGTGCTGTCCAACATGACGGTAACCAGGCGTGGCCATTCTTGGGGCTGCAGCAAAGACATGTCCTGTGCATCAGTCACCCTGGTGACCGTCACCCTTGCGCGGTGCCAAGTCCTCATGCATGTGCAGGATGCTGCAAGCGTCTTGCAGCCTTGTGGAGGTAACAGTTCTGCCAGCCTTGGTGCTGCTTGCAAGATGTCAAACAGAGTATAGCTGCTAACACAGTAGTCATCTTGCTGTGGATCCTCCATTGTCGGGAGCCTGCTTAGGGACCTGCACACAATTCTGACATCAGTCAGAGCAAAAAGATCACGGACTGATAACAAGCCTTCCTCAGCAGAATCAGTTGTAACATGCGTGGGACAGCTGCGGGCTGACAGCACAAGCTGCATCCTCACCTGGGGGTCAGAGGACTGATCAGCTCATGAGCAGCTGAGACCCTTGCCAGACAGGGCTAAGAAACCGTCACGCGTCCTCAGAAGCTCAGAACACAACACACACCTGCAGGAATACTGATCCTGGTCGACGGCGACTGCCAGCACCATACGGTCACCAACAGCGTTGGCCAGGCGCACACTCGAACCGGCTTTTCGAAATCAGGGGGTCGTCTCCATCCCCAGAAATTCCGCTTGGCCCCATTGATTCACATTTTTCTTTGCACACCGTTGACCAAGCTCACAACATTGACCAAACAAGGTGCAGTTTCACTTCATCTACACCGGTAGCGCCCTGGCCGAGGTTTCTGTCAACATGCTCCTCCTCAGGCCACAAGCGTGAGTGCGCCCCGTTGCGACGTGCGATAGGTGCAGGTGTACCTAACATGAGCACATACCCTGCTTCACCCGAACTGCCCGCAAGGCCGTGTTCAAGCTGCAGCGATGGAGAAACGGTGTGTACGAGCCAGCTTTGCAGAAAGCTCCTCACTCCTTGGCGCTTCTATGCCGGCAGCCCTGATTCTGTCTTGGCTATGTCTGCAGACTCCTGGAAGCCAGACTAGACCCGAACTCACGAGCAGGGTTGCCAGACGGCTCAAAGAGCAGCTAGAACAGGTGTTGTGAGTTGGCTGCTAGCCAGCATTGCTGCTGCACGGTGTGAGCACGTAAGGACTGGTCAAAACAGCATGGGATTTTTGAACGCAGGCTGAGGCTGAGCTTGAGGCTAACAAAAATGTCGTTAGAGACAGCAAACTTGCCAAGCACCGCGAGCAATTGCTCTCTTTTCACTCTTTGGAGCCAGGTCTGGTCCTGATGAATGTGCCCGAGGGACACTCAGCCTCCGCCAAGGTAACACACCCTTCAGCCAAGTACCTAGTGAACCCTTCTGCTGAGTCTCTGCTACTAGGCACATGGCAAACCAGGCGAGAAAATTAAACCCTGAGTTGCGGCATGTCTGCCTTGATGTGTGACCACATGGCTGCAGGAGATTCAATTTATCAAGGCAGATCAGGAGAAAACAATTGCGGGGTATGAACAGGTAAGATGACTTGACAGACCTTTTCCTGTGTGAAGTTGCAGAGTAGATTCAGTGAGCAGGTGTAAAGCTCACATCGTTTTGGCGCGTAGACAATCCAGGCGATGTCAATGGCAGCCAAGACCCAGCAGACTCAGAAAAGGCAAGCGCACAAGGCTCTGTTGAACCTGAGAGAGGATCTTGCATCCTCAAGCGGCATAAGCTCCAGTGCTCAGAGCTTGGCTGATTTGAAGATATCCACTCTGGTTCAGGTCAGTTTTCACAACACGCAACAACACGCAACAAGAACTTTGTCGACAGTTTGTCAGCTCTCCGGTCAGGTTTCAATGCTGTCCTGAAATCCTTCTCTAAGCAGAGTTCGATAAATCTAGTTGCTTCGAACATCATGTGCTTTGCAGTACCATGTGATGGATGTTCAGCATTAGTGCAAAGCTTTATGCTCATCTGACCTTTTATTTTCAGATACATTTCCTTTTTTGGCCCAGCTGCCGTCCTGTCTTGTTTCTTGCAAAAGACTTTTCTTAAATTTGTGTCATGTGTGAGTTGCTGCTTTGATGCCTTGCAGGAGCTGTCAGGCGTGTACCATTGCTTAGATGAGGCTAAGCAGCAGGTCGCAGGCTTGCAAGATGAGCAGGCTCAGCTCTTTGCCAAGTGTGAGGCTGAGACACAATCAGCGGCGATGTCAACAGCTGAGGTGGTCACTCTGAAGCAAGAGCTGGCGGAGAGTTGTGAGCATGGGCAGGCCATGACAGCACACCTGGCTTCAATTCAAGAGGTGACCTGGCCTCACACGTTTCCTGTGCTGTGCAGCGATTATGGCATAACACTCTCAAGCCAGCTTTTACAGGTTGAGCACCCTGAAAACAGACCCCAACTGTCTCTTTCATGCACGCTGAGTCTTTTTAAAAGGTTCACAGACATGTGTTCAATCTTCTATCATGTGTCTGTAAGCCTGCAACATAGACTTAGCCGGGCAGCTGATGCAGCCTTTTGCTGAGTGTCTCTCAAGCTGCAACAGGACAACTGTCACATCTGACTTGACGTATGACTGCATACTGTTCATGCAATGGGCAAGATGCTCCAACATTATTTTGGCAAATAGAGTGCCTGTGTGTGTTATCCTGCTTATCATGTCATGCACTTTAAGTTGACTTGCGTGCAAGTGCGCATATGGACTGGTTCTGACCCACAAGTTGATGCTGGCAGGAGGTGGAGAATGTAGTTGCACTCCTGCAAGAGGCAAACTCTGACAGTGCTGCGCTGAGGTTCGACTTGAATTCGGCTGACAGAGAGCGCTCTGAGCTACGCACAGAGCTCAGCTTGCAGATTTATTACGTACAGCGGGTAAATCTGTCTGCCAACATGACTTTCACTGCCCTGCATCCCCCAGGGTGTCTAACCTGTCTGATTGCAAACCCACATGTTCATGTATGTCAGCACAATCATTACAAACATGTGTAGTATCGCTCACCTGCCATGGTAATGCTGTCTGGCAGGTGGACACTTAAAGGTCCCTTGATCGAGTCTCATCACTAAGAGCCTCTCATGGCAGCAGGTACCCACCTCCTTGGCAACATTACATGTGAAAAGAAAGCAACTGACAAATGGATGAATGAGTGTTACTTGGGTGTGCAGAATCTGGAAAAGGCAGAGAGGGAAGGAGATGCTGCACGCCGGAGTCTGAGAGACTCGAAGGAGGCACATGTTCGAGCCTTGCGTGCTCAGTCCGCTGCTTTTGACCAGACACTGGATGATGCCAAGACAAAAGCAGCTCAGGTATTGCCCGTCTCGCCTGGTCAGGTTCTCCTCTCCTCTGTTGTGTCTTGCTGTAGCTGCCAGACCCCTGCCTCAGCCCCAACTTTCCTGTATGCACTGTTCTGATTTTGCTCCTGTTGTGGGTTTGGCCCCTGCCCACATCACCATCCTCTGTATGGTCAATTGATGCAACAGTTTTGGCAGTCACTCATGCAACATCATTGAAACTGGAACGAGGGCGACCTGATGGGTAGATGCTTTTGACTTGACCTTATAAAGCCGTTTTTAGGCAGTCTATCAATAGGCAATCTTGAAGCATGAGTGATTTGTTTTGAAGCTGAGACTCACCATAAGGAGTGCTGCAATTCTCAGTACGTCAACACTTGCCACATGGTCTCTATGGCAATGTCACAGTTGCATCACATGTAGTTCATCAAGAAAACCAGCCAAAGGGCTGATGTGTTGTCTCTTAACGGCCCATGTCTCTCCAAAGTACAATAGAAGTTCCATGATGGTGCACTGAACGAGCTGCGTTTTAGCAGACAGGGTCACAGTCCTACAGGATCAAATGTTGGCCTCTCTGAGTTGCTGAAGGGCAGCAGCTACCTCATGCATAATCTTGGCGTCAACAGTGCAGCTACAATTGATGGTGCAGGACATATTGAAGTTTGCTGCTGCACTGGAGGAGAGCCAGCACAAGGAGAGCAAGGCGGTCCAGAATCTGCAGTGGTGTCAGCTGGAGCTTCACAACCAGACCGCAGCTCTGAGGGGGGAGGTGGTGGAGAGCAGAGTCAAGCACATGCAGTGCGCCCAGAGGCTGCAGGACGCTGAAGAAGAGCTCGAGCAGGTCTGCTGCTTGCCTGGCTCAACTTGCTACTGGTGCTCGTGTTTGCTCAGTCCTGGCTTCATCATGGACAGGACCAATGTCTCTGTTGCATGCTACTGGGAATATCATTTGTTTAGGACAGTTGGGTAGCAAGAATGACAGGCTCTGCATGCAGCACACTACCCGGCTCTTGCTGCCCTAGGCACTGGCAGCATCAAGCACTGAAAAAACACTGTGGGTTCAGTCAAGAGAACAAGACTGGGATGTAATGCAGTCACTTCAACAGTACAACCGTTTTGTAGTCTGTGTGCAGTGTTATTCAACATGATCCCTTTGCGTTCAGTGTTCAGGTAAATGCTGCCTATACACAGTGGTGGTAACATATATACTGCGTAGGTACATGAGGTGACGGCAAGACTGGAGAAGCAGGTGACATCATTGACAGGTGCGCTGGAGGGCAGCAAGCAAAGGGAGGGCCTGACTGCACACAAGCTGAGCCAGCGTGAGCAGCAGCTGCAAACGGTGAGCAAACTGCTGGGAATTGCAATAAAGGACAGCCTGCATGAAGAGCATGGACATCAGACACAGCTCAAGCAGGTCCACCTGTTGCCCTCAACCCTCCCCTCATCTCATCAAGATCACTTGAAGTTTGTGCAGTCTATGTACATCAGAATCTCTGTGGTCACTTGAGTGAATCTTGCTGATGTTTTACGACGCTGTGTTATCAGTACATCACTGTTCAAATTCAGTGGAACAATGTCCATTTCAGCTGTAACATTACATGCTGTACGATCTGACAGGAAGAAGACGCATGACTCAGTGTGCAGAGTTTAGCGTCACCATGCTTTGTGTCTGCCACTGTCAAGCCACCTGAACATGGTCATGTTTGTGTGCTGCTGAAACAACAGCTGATTCACGAGCAAGTTGTCGGGTGCAGGAGGTTGCAGCTTTGCAGGTCAAGGTGCATGAGGCCAACAGCAGAGCAAGTGGCTCCGAAACCAGCCTGGCTGATGCCCAGGCCAAAGAGCAAGACCTTGTTGAGGAGCTGGCGCGCAAGCACGCTAATCAGGAGAAGTTGCAGGCACAAGTCTGCAGCCTGGCCTCTCAGCTGAATGCTGCTCTTGCCTCCCCTCACCAGGTTGGTTTCTGCTGCATCTGGTCAATGTATAGATTGTGTGCTTCACCTGTGCATATGGCTGTAGCAAGTCACTGTCCTTGACAATGCACATTGTCAGTGCAGACAATGTTGCTGTTTGCGCAGTCAAACACAGTGGGTGTGATTCCATTGCTCACCATGCATGTTGACTCGATCGTATCTCTACATTGCTCATAATGCCAATCTTGACCTGAATTTCTCAGCTATTGGTGCCAAATTCTGCAGTTTGAGTAACCATAATGCACAGCAGCACTGATAATCCCTGCCCAATTGTACATACTGCACATGACATCATTTGTGCAGCCATCATATGAGGGCGCATGTGACATGGCTACATTTTTGCGTCAGGGCACTGGCTCACAGCTGGGGCAGCTGCAAAAGGAGGTGCTGAGGCTGACTCACAAACTTGCTGATCAGCAGCTGTGCAACAATGCTCGGCCATACTACTTTTGCCTTCTGTACACTGGCATGGCATGGTATTGTTAAGCCAATTTTCATGAGGCCGATCATCATCAAATAAATTGTTTGTGTTGTAACATGCCCCTTGCATAGTGGTCTTTGACTGTGCAGGTATCTGATGCAAGCCCCAGGCCTGCTTCCCCTCTTGTGGCATTCTCACCCTATTCCCCACTTGCTTCGGCCAGCAGTTCATCTCTCTCTGCAGCTGCTTCCCTGCCTACTGACAAGGCGACACATGTTACTCTCTCAGAGCCGCTTGCGGCGCGTGCACTGGGGGCTCTTTCCCCTTTGACCCCTGTCAGCCCAGCAGTGGGGCTAAGCACCACTGCCCTCATGGCCCTTTCTGGCATGAGTCATTGCCGCCAACTTGTGCAGCCAAGTGCCCCTGCTCTCAGGGCTCTTCCCAGCGTCAGCCCTGCCAGCTCAGCGCTGCCTGCAAGTGCCCCTGCACTGAGGGCCCTTTCCAGCCTCTCCCTTGCTGAAGGGCCAGTACTGCAAAGTGCGCCTGCCCTGAGTGCCCATTCCAGCTTCAGCTCAGCAGGGGCTGTGCCAAGCAGCCCTGATGCCAGGCACACACTCAGCTCTGTAGGAGAGTGGACAGGCTTCAAGACCCCGCCCTCTGTTGCTCTGGCCCACATGCCTTCTCCACCACAGATTGAGACCACCCCTCCTTCCTTCAGTTTCACCCCTGCTCAAGCTCAGCTGCTGTCAGATTCTGCGGCACGTGACTTGGTGCAACTTCTAGAGCTGGTCCTCCCAGACTTGACCCCCCCACCTCCCCTAGCACAATCTGATGCTCTGACTGACTCCTCTGAGCAGACCTGGACACCTGCTTGCTCTCAACTGCTGTCAGCAGCTAAGCTGAGTGAATGTGGTCAGACTGCCGCCTCTGGGCTGCTGCTGACAGGTGGCACATCTTCAAGGCTGCACCGCAGCCCTGGGCCTGCTACAAACAGCCCTAGCCCTGCCCGCCACGTTCTGTCATCCAGCCCTGCTGCTAGTTCTGCAGCCTCACAGCCGAGGATTGCGGTCAGGCAAACCAAGAAGCAGCAGGTGGGCTCATGTCATGCTGCCTTGCCTGCTGCTGAGTTGTTGCCAGTTGTGTGTTGCCACGGCATCATACATAGCTTTTTACCATTACTGTGGCATGTTGTGTGTTTACATGCCCTGCATGGGGTATGCTTGCATGCTTTTTACACATTGCTCCATGCGCATATACATGAGTATACACAGTCATTTAAAACAGAAAAAGCTTCATGTGTTTTGCCTCTCGTGTTGTCATGTTCAAATGTCAATGCAGGCTATGATGGACTGCGTGGCCAAGAAGCTTGTCAAAGGCATGCCTGGCGTTTCCGGTGCTGTGTCACCAAAGACTGCAGCAGTGCACAGTCCTGAGGGCATGAGTGTCCACAGTGCATCTCTGCAGAGGAAGTCGCGCATGTCTGTCAGCAAGGCTGGAGGGCGCAGCCCTTTTGGGGACGTGACCAACAACATTGATCTGACCCCCAACAGGTCTCCGAAACCACTACAGGTGACTTGTTGGGGCATTCTTTTTGTATGTGGACACTGATCTATATCAACTGCTAGCCAGCCTCCTGAATTCTTTGTCAGGCTGACCCTGCCCCCAGCTGCACAACCCAGTCAGTAACTCATTCTAAAATTGCGACCCTGACTGCCACCGTCAAATGGAGACTCTTGTGCATTATGATGTTAAACATCTGTTCACATGCTCATACACAGAAGGAGCTTGCTTTGATCTGAGTACAATGCACTGGTTCGTTCGTTCATCCATTCATTCGTTTGTTCGTTCGTTCATCCATCCATTCATTCGTTCGTTCGTTCATTCACTCATTCATTTGTTTGTTCGTTCATTCATTCACTCATCTGTATACACTCTCATGTCACATTTACTTGTATGCACTGGATGCACAATTAATCAGCCGCTCTACTACTTTTGCCTCTGTGTGCACACAGCACACGCCAGCTGCCAGTCTGCCCCGCAATGTCATTGTAGTCACCAACATATCACATTGCCAACAGGTTGACAGCAAGTCAAGAGCAGGCAGCAGGTTCAGCATTGGGGACAGGGCTGGGCCCCTTGCAGCTGCCATGTCAAGCCCCAGCACTGCTGCCAACAGGAGGCTGTCAATGCCCACCACTGCTGCTAGCGCTCAGCAGGGGCAGGAGAACACCCCTCCCCCCATCCATCCAGCCAGGCAGACAGCCTTGGGCAATGACTTGGCTGGCAGCAGCAGACACAGCAGCTGCAGGGTCAGGCACAGCAGCGATGTATTGGCATTTCCAGGCTTTGTGACCAGATGCAATGTGAGGTTTCCCACCCGCCCCCTTGAGACAGATTTTCCAAAGATGAGTCCAGGTGCAACTGTGGTGATGATGGGAGTGGCTGTCAAGGAACCTGTCACTGCTGTCAGCATCCGGAGAAACCCAGCAGATTCTGCAGTCACCCTGGGTCCAACTTTAGGCTCCCCTGTCAGACCCCTGGGCTTGACTGAGAACACCTGCACAGACTTGGGAACTGATGGGACGCTTTGTGGATCCCCTGCCAACCCCTCAAGCATCAGCAGAAATGCCTTGGGGTCTGCTGCACAGCGCACAGCCCCTTCTGGAGCAAGTCTGAGCTCCGGTTCAGGCAATCTGCAGTCTGCCAATGACAGTGTGGCAGGCAGCTTCCATAGCAGTGGTCAGGAGGGCGGCAACAGGGGTGCAAAGGCTGCAGCTCCTAGCAGTCCTGCCAAGGGCTCACACTTGCCCATTGCTAATGATACAGCAGGCAAGCCAAAGAGGGGCAGGGCAAGAAAGGCGGCTCCTGCTGTGCCTCTAGCTATCAAGACTCGGAGTCAGCTTGCACAGGAGAAGCACTTGTGCCGCATGCAGTTGCGCTCTGGGTGAGTCACAACATCTGCGGTATTGCAGCTGAAGGAAGTGGAGTTTGCATGTGTGGCAGAGCATGTCAATCCTATTACATGCCATAGCAGTTGTTGTGACCCACATTTATGGAGTCGTGTATGTGTACCTGCAACAGCAGTGTGCAATTGGAAATCTTCTTCTCATCTGAATACTGGCTGCAGGGCTATGCCAGGCCAGTCAGCAGTTGCAAGCAGCCGTGCCAAGCCTACATGCGCAGCAAGGCAGCCAAGTGCAAAGCATGGAAAGTAGCTGTGGAATGTATGACACACATGCTGGACAATCGTTGGAGACAAGCTGTCTGATTTGACAGAGTAATACTATGTGAAGTTCATTTACAGCACATGGGGACTGCTGTTCACAATAATTGTGATGGAATTGTGCAACACAATGTGTTTAAACCCTAAATATATAGTCATGTCATGTGACAGGAAAAGTATATGGTTGCAACAGCATTGTCCCAGCTTACTGTAGTTGTTATGCATAGCAACATTCCCCTGTCAGACTCCAGCAACCCTGGATTGTGAGGTCACCTTTGAAAGTGTGAGCACTCAGCAATATTTAGTCATGCCAACGATTACCATGAACACTGAGTCTCATCAAACTATTACAATATATATAACATCATATGATGGTAGACATGACTAATTAGCCATGTGACATCTGAAGCATACACGACGAGACCAATCCTGCAGCATGTATCGCGGCCAGACCCTGGGCCAGACCTTGCAATTGCGACATGTTTTTGGGGATGCTGACATTGCCATACTTAGCACATGCCTGCTCCGAAACCAAAGTGATCGAGATAGTTTCGGCACATCGTAGGTAGAATGAAGGACCACTGCGATTCTGGTATGGTCCAGGCCATTTTACAACACTAGGCATCTTCAAAAAGAAACTGCCATGTTTGAGACTAGCTGTTGTGATCGACAAAAATACGGATCCTACGAGGTATTGACCACAAGTCGCTTGCACGACTTTGGAATGCTTGCTTACTGACACAATACGCTGGTGCAGTGGTCCGTACGCCTCCCAAAGCAGGTAACAGAGAAGACCTCCCTCTACTCGCCATTTTTCGAAGCCTGCGAGTATCAATGGTATGGCAAGTGCAAAGCTGTCAACACAACACTATTGCTGTTGACAGACGTGCATCAGATTTTTCGGTGTATCGCACCGCAGGAGACTGCTGCTGCGTCCTGCAAACAACATTCGCAAGGTATCTTTGTATCTTCAAACAAAGCAGCCCTGTTCCAGCATTTTGGCAGAGTTCCAGTTGTGGCTTTCACACCTACAAGAATCTGAGAAGACTATCCACAAAGGTACCGTGAAAGGCTCTTGTCGAATTTACGTGCTCTTGTCTCAGCAAGCTTTTGCATCTTGCAGACGCTGCGCACTGCTTCACTGAAGCTAGCGATGACTGGGGATTCAACAACTTCTGTGGGAGCCACGTCCTGGACAAAAATTCTGGCTTTGTGCAGGAGGGCAACTTGCTACTAGGGGTTCACATTAGCGTGACCAGTCCTTTGAAGGTAACAACGGAGTTACGCTCAATCGTACCTTTGCTTCCAATTAACCTGGTTGGACGTTGTATGCACCAATGCTGAAGCAAAAGTGTACAGGTCTTGGCAGCTGAGTCATGTCATACCTGTTAATCTTCAGAGTGAACACATTTTCATGTGTGGAGTTCTCAGGTTTTCACCTGTATTGATATCAATGCGTGTTTATACTAGATTGGTAGCTTCAATTACACCTTGCATCATGAAGCTGTGATTTGGCAATATGGCATTGTTGACATCTTCTTGTTTCAGGGCAAGGACCGACAAACAAACCTTTCTCCAGGTCATGACCACAGGTTGACCCCCAGCTTGAACTGCAGCTTGAATTGCAGCTTCAAAGAACACTACAATGATTCTTCACTGAGTGATGTCACCCTCAAGGCTGGGGACTGCCAAGTGCACGCTCACAGATTTCTTTTGGCAGCACAGTCACCGTCATTCAAAGCTATGTTTGAGGTACAGCTTTGGCCTGACTCAAGTTGTGACGCCATTTCATTGCTGACCTGCCACCTTTTCCATCAGACATGGCATTGATGGTGTGCATGTCTTGGTTTCCCATAATAGTTCTCGCTCTTAAAAATGTCTAGGACCGCAGCTTACCATAAGCTTGAGCGCATTTGTGGGTTTGTTGTTTAGTCATGCGGCCTATGCTCATCAGACAACCTCGTCAACATGAATCGATTCAGGAAAGCCATGTTGGTGCAGTCTGGCATGCGTGAGGAGTCAATGGGCACCATTGAGCTGGGTGACATGCAAGGCCCAGTCCTTGAAGCCCTGATGGAGTATTTGTATGGCTGCTTGACAGAAATACCAGCTCAGCTTTTTCTGCCTCTGTTTGTGGCTGCTGATGCACATCAGGTATCACTCACATCCAGTTACTTTTCCATACTTGTCTTGTTATTGTTGCAGCACATGCAGCCCCGCTGTTCAAGCATCTCATGCCTGTTGCTGCAGTCAACTGGCACAGTGCAATGTAAATGATCACTGTGTGACAATGCAACAACAGGGGCCAAACAGCAGTGAGCAGTATTGCACTCTTGAGTGGATGATTGGTACTTGTGTTAGAGTGAGGACAACAAGGGACCCAGGCCAGGAAGACAGGCTGGGTGCCGACACGTTCTTCTTCTTGCAACGTCTCACGGAAGCCGCCTGCAGCAAAGATGCAGTGCCTTTTGGCTGCACCACAAGTAAAGCTGCCAAGTCTGCATTTTGAAATCCATACATCAACTTGAAGTCAAGATGAAGTCAACACAGCAGTTGATGTTGCGCTTTCAGGCTGACATCATGGAGGCAGCTGAACAAGCCTTAGCCATTACTGCAACCAACAAGCACCTTGACAATCTTGGAGCCAGGCTATACAGAATACAATCAAGGTGCAAGCAGGAAATGTAACCTTTGCTGTGCACAAGAAGTAAAGAATGTTCTGGGCACCTGGTAGGTTTGTCTCAGTGGCATCATCATCTGAAGCAACGCTGTGGCTAGGCAAAAAGGGTTCATGAGCTGCTGACAATGCAGCAGAAGTCTCCTGTGTTTGAGTGCCACTGGAAGGCCACAGCCATCTGTCCCTTGCTGCAGCTGCATCTATTGCAGCCATGATTGCATGCCTAAGAGGATGCTGTTGTGTACCGTCCTGGCTTGCAGCTATCACCTCGCCTACAATCACGCAGCATGTCATTAGGAGCATCGGGCCCTGCTACATCACTACTGGAATACACTGAGAACATGCCTCTGTGCTTCAGCATCTCCTTGAGCTGTTTGGCAGCCCTGCAAAGTCTAAGCATCAAGGTCATCCAGCAACTCTTGCCACTGGACATGATGCTCTTTCATGCCAGATTCTTGTGTCGTTGTACTACAATTATACCATTGAGGTGTGGGAAAGTCAGGCACCCCATCACAACCATATATATATATGAACAAAAAATATATATATAAATTAAAAATAATATATATAATATAAAAATAATATATATATATATATCTGTAACCTCATTAGCTTGACTGGCAAAGTCATGACTACCTGCTGGCTCTGAATTCTGTAGGCCAGAAGGCTCTATAGCTTGGAATGAGTCACGGTCTTCATTTGTTGAACAGACAGCTGCGCTTGGCAGTGCCTCAGGAGTTAACAGCATGCATGACTGTGCAAGGGGCTCTGTTGATGGCTTGTTATTCAGCATCTCATTCACAGCTCCTTGATGCGTCGGCTGCAAGGGCGGTATGGCTGACTCAGCAAAGGGAGAGTGTGTTGGATTGCTAGGCTGCATCAAGTCTGATGTCAAGCGATTGGTGCTCTGGGACACAGGATGATTTGCAGCTGTGATGGTGACTCATGTGGTTGCTTTCTGCATGTAGGCAAGCAAGGTTCAGCAGCATGACAGGTCTGTCAGAGCTGTGCAAATAGCATTAGACAAAGAGCATGCATGCATTTGTGTCTGGCAGGCATAACTCCAGGATGTTGTGTGCATGTTGACATGGTTTGCTGGGTGACAAAATGCATCATCCATAGAGTATAGCACACATCGTACCTCTTTTAGATGATCAAGCTGGCCAAAAGGAGCAATTTGAGCTAGCAATCTGACCTGCCTGCACAGCAAGTGTTTTGTCTACTTTTGATTAGTAGATTTTATAGGCATTTGCAAAGGCATGTGAACATCACCAACTGACTAGCTTGAGGCCGTGCAACATTGGCTGCATAAATATCCACCAGCTCTTCAACTGCAGAAACAAAACCATCTCGTAAGCTGCAAGAAAGCAGGGTTTGCTTGTGCCAATGCCTGCCTCACCAGGGGCTTCGTCCTCAGGTATTGCACGCAGTCTGAGAAAGACTTTTGGGATTTGTGCAGCAAACAAAGAATAGTTGAAATTGCGATGCCATGGCCATATGGTCTCCACAAACAGGTTTTCGAACACGATTTGGGCATGTGCACGCATCAGGATGGCAGCTTTCTGGGGCCACAAAAACACGCGTGGCAGATGCGCGGGTTCAGTAACAACAAGGAATGCAGCACCTTGATGGATATAAACAATCGCGCGCTCAAAGCACGGTTGTCGTGAAGTGTTGCCACGAGAAAGAGAGCGAGAGACTGGGCAGGTCGAGGACGAGGAAGACGAACGGCTTGCCACACCAGGACGTAGGAAAGCTTAGCGCAACGTAGGTGTGCCTTGGCGGCTATAGAGTGTTACCCATTACGTTGTCTTTCGCTAGCTCGCATGTCGCGAGGGCGTGCAGCCTCCAGTCAAACGCGGCATGCCCTGAGCTGATCAGCCGGTGAACCGAAGCCTGCGTTATCATGTCGCTGTGAGGAGCCACATGACAGTGCCAGCATTGAATAAATGAGCTGCCAAGCTGCATCATGGTGAAAGGGCGGAGAACCGGGCTATGCTTCGGGCAGCAGGTTACCTACTTTGCCGCATCCAATGGCATGGCAGTGGAGTTTGACCGTGCCAAGTCTGGGTAAACGTGTTCCTTAACAGGTGTACAGTGGGATCTTTCATCCAGGCAGCACTTCGGGTTCAATGGGTACAACAAAGAGGCTAAGGAGGGACAGGTATTACTTGGTGCAACACTGATCAATGCAGCTTACCTGTCCCTTGAGGGCCTTCTGAAGGTTTCTCAGACTGGCATGGATGACCTCCACCAGCCTGTTGAATCTGACCAGCTCCTGACACAAGACTTCATGCACATCACTTACTTAGGCAGCGCCCTGCGACCAAGGTGTTCGTACTCAAAGCTCGACTGAGCAAAACCACGGTGCTTAATGCCAGCAATGCATTCTAGTCAGGCCTGTGTATGCAGTGCGTGACCCGTGAAGTTTGGTGCCCGGAGGAGTAATTAATAGTGTTGGTAGCAGTGGGCAGAGCATCCAGTGCTGATACCCCCATTGCCGCAACCCAAGACGAATTCGTCTCACATGTCAATGGCTTGCTAATAAAGGCATGCATTATAAATAGGACACTTAAGTTTCACAGTTTGTTGCTTTATTGAAGTGATATACAAACCGCCGACACTCTCTTGTTGTGCTTGACATGTCATAGCTTCTAAGTCCAAAAAATGATATACAAATTTAAATTGTACACACAAGTACATATGAATGAAGCCTGCATCAAACACAGTGAGATAAGCGCTACTACTATGCAGTCAGGTGACTGCTGCTTCAAACAATGCTTTGGGAAAATCGGTAATCACTGATAATGATCTTGAGCAAAAGTGCGTATACATGTCTGACTGGTATCGGCAGCATCCATATGCAATGACCATGCTTGCGTCGGGTCGCTGTTGGATTTGGTATCTGTCTGTGATGGGACTTGCTGGATTGGACATTGACTGTCAGCATGCATTGCTTTGAGGCTCCCTTTAGGCTTTGAGGCTCCCTTTAGGCTTTGAGGACAAGCTTGCACAGTACCTTGGCTGTCTGCAAAGCCATACCACACAGTTGTGCATAAGAAACAGCTGTGGGAACAGCTGGATAGACACATCCTCTTCTTACATCTATGAGCCATGATAAAAAATCAGCATAGCTGCCTATGACAGCTATCTCACTGGTAACCATGCGCTTCAAGCTGGCATCATATAACTACATGTGTGATACTACTCAAGAATGCTTTGATGCATGAATCAGTGGTGAGTCATTTGTGCCTGACAGATGCAGGCATAAGGCTGGCTTGGCACCCAAATAACTTGCCAAAAAAATTACATATGCAAAGCAAGATGAGGCAGTGTACCTCATTTGCGCTCTGTGTTTGTTGAGGCAAACATGAACAATAGCTTGTGGGCCAGCTCTGGCTGATGCTGCAGTATTTGCTGCATTGCGGGTTGCTGAACCACCGCAACACTGCAATAAGTACACAGTCATCTTGTTTTTTTGCAACTGACATTACCGACACAAGCATGCGCATGATCACTAAACATGACTCTCAAAACCCCTGTTCCAAAGAACAACATTGCTGACAGCAGAGCTGTGCACGTGAGTGCTGTCCAACACAATTTGTAGAACATACCCATACCTGCCCTAGCATGTATCCAAGTTCACGACTGCTGTGAACTGGGGAATATAAGCTATCTTTACCTGTTTCTGGGTGTCTTGATGAATGTCCAGCATGCATCCAGAAGGCTGGCGTCAGACAAAGAGTGTGCAGTGACTGCATATGTTAAAACTGTCTCCACTGTCAGGCTGTACATGATGTGCTCTATACAAAGCTGCCTCAGGCTTTGAACCTGAAGAAAACAGCACTTATGGTTTTGGCAGACAAACCAAAGGCCTGTTGCAGGTGCAGTGCGTACGTATGACAGCAGATGCACACACACGCATGTACCTTTTCAATCTGCACACACATTGCAGATGTACTTTTCACGTAGCTATCAAACAGGGCAATGTGTTACGAGGTAAACTGCCATGGCGTTTGTCTGTGGTCTTCTGCTGCATTGGTGGCCCTGTGCAAAGTGCTGGGTCGTTTGTGCCTTACAGATGAAGGTACAATGCATAAAAGTGCTATGCTGTGCTTGCACACTTCACGCAGCCGAGCATAACCTGCGATGTTGCGTGATGCACTGCAGCTGCATGTATGGAACTCTGTCTTGTTATGGTTCATACCTGGTGTGCATCAGCAGCCACAAACAAAGGCAGAAGAAGCTGAGCTGGTATTGCTGTCAAGCAGCCATATAAATACTCCATCAGAACTTCAAGGACTGGGCCTTGCATGTCACCCAGCTCAATGGTGCCCATTGACTCCTCACGCATGCCAGACTGCACCAGCATTTTAACGTTCTTTTACTTCCTGAAGATGGTGAGCACAAGCCTCACGACAAGAAGAAATCCAGCAGTAATGCACTTATGTTTATGATAAGCCGTAGTTAAGGACATGTAACAGCAAGCCGGAATTTGCAGGAAACAAGGTCATGCACATTGTCAAAGGAAGCGGCAGAAAGCAGCAACAATGATGGTTTTGGGCTGAAAGCTGCACCTGAAACATAGCTTTGAATGATGGTGACTGTGCTGCCAAGATCACTCTGTGAGCCTGCACTTGACAGTCTCCAGCCTTGAGGATGACATCACTCAGTAGCGCATTGTTGTAGAGATCGGCAAAGCTATGATTCAAGCTGCAATTGAGGACTGCAGAAGGGTTCTGATGCTGGTCATTGCCCTGAGACAGACAGCCAGATGTCAGCAATGCCACAGAGCCATATTGAGCATGGACTTGACAAGCTAAGAACCACTCTGGCGATAACGACACCATGCTACTTGGTGTTCGGTGGACATACAAATGGTAAGGTGTTTGCATCAAGAGAATATCAGGCGTGAATATGGCTTAGCTGTCAGAGTGATAAATTTGTGCTTGAAAATGAGGCACACGACCAGTGTAGTTGGAGTTGGAAGATAGCATAGCTTGACCCAGTTGGTACCTTCAGAGAAGTTGTTACGCTCATGTGGACGCCCACCAGTAACCTACCCTCCTTCACAAAGCCATTTGTTTTGTCTAGGACTTCCTGTCCTTGGGAGAAGTGAAAATAGCCCCAGTCCAGCTCATTTTCAGCAAAGCAGTGTTGGACTTCTGCAAGGTGCAAGTACATGCTGAGAAAAGAAGTGACATTTTGAAAAAAGCCATTCACTGCCCCTCTTTGGATCGTCTTCTTAGGATCTTGTTGGTTGACAAGCCACAATTGGAAACTTGCAGAAATGCTGGGACAGGGCTGCTTTGTTTGAAGATAAAAAGAAAAGCTTGGACATTGTGTCTCCTTTCTTGTGTTTGCGGGCTGCAGCAACAGTCTCCTGCGGAGCGGACACATCGAGAAAGCTTCGACGCACGCCTAGCAACTGCAACGTTGTCCTGTTGACAGATTCACTTGTGCCATACCATCGATATTCGCAGGCTTCGAAGAATGGTGAGTACAGACACGTCTTCTCCGTTACGTGCTCTGGTAGGGGTACGGGCCACTGCAACAGTGTGATGTGTTAGTAGACACGCAATCTAAAAGTCATGCAAGTAACCTGTGATCAACACCTTGTACGAGCTGTATGTACGTTGGCCGCAATAGCTGGCCTCAAACATGACTCTGCCTTGCTAGTAGTGCCCAGTGTGAGCTTGCAGAAATGACTTGGTCCGGGTTAGCACCATAGAACTCTGGCGCCTAGCCTGAGCCAGGGCTTGGTTTCGGAGCAGTTGCTCAGAATTTGCACCAACATTGAAGTCCCTTGGCTCAGAGAGTTGTGATTGACCTGCGATAGACCCTCAGCTCTTCAAGATACACGGAAGGTTTCTCTTTGAAACTCCTGTTTCATAGTGTAACTCATGGTGCAAGCTTGGCAAGTGGTCTCCTCATTCTCAGCGTGAGAACGTTGAGGTATCTGCTTCATGCAGCAGCTAGCTAGCTAGCTACAGTGCTGCAGCAGCTATGATATTTGCTGATGCAGCAGGTGTGTACTATCTATAGAACATGTACTCTGATGCGGTGACAGTGTTGCAGCATGTGCCACTCTGCAGGAGCAAGATCAGCAGCAGCAGAGACAGGACCATCAAGGTAGAAGAAGAAGAAGATTACAAGCTTTGGCCAGCCAACAAGTCTGATCGCTCGTGGCAGAGCCTCAGCAACCCTGCCAAACGTCATTCATTTGTGTCAAACTAAATGTCAGTGACCTCCAGATAGAG
>JAABUK010001034.1_pt1 | contig 55232 bp, 60 predicted proteins | sample 5559141 | NCBI WGS metagenome assembly JAABUK01 (sample SAMN10711869, study PRJNA513367) | rock metagenome | isolation source: Antarctica rocks | place: Antarctica: Victoria Land, Pudding Butte nord | collected 2016-01-03 | reverse complement strand
GCCCCAGGCATGTATATACGTATTTTAGAAGGTGATAGCTAAAGAAGCAGGGTCGAGGTTCAGCGGAAGCGGGCTGTCGGATTACGAGTTACAGCAAGGGTGGTATTGTCTGCTTCCTGGTTCTTGGTCGATCGATCGATCAATCGATCAATCAATCAATCAATCAATGCATATTCTCCTGGCCCTCGCCACCCCTCTGCTCGGGATCCAACTTGATCAGCGTGTCGATGCGCATGATGGCAATACAAGCCTCGACCGCACTCTTCAGCTGCTTCACCTTGCTCATGCTCGGCTCCAGCACGCCCGCCTTCACCATATCCACCGTCCGGCCCTGCAGCAGATCCAGCCCGTAATTCCGGTAGGCCTTCCGCCTCGCCACCTCCGTCTCGTGCTCTTTGGCTTCACCGTCCTGAACACGCTGGCTGAGCGCGTGGCGGACGCGGAGTTGGGCGACGAGCTCGCTGCTATCCTTTGCCGCGTTGACGGCGAGGGTTTTGGGCACGATGAGGAGGGACTGGGCGAATTCGCCGATGGCGAGTTGTTCGCGCGAGCCGACGGTGACGGCGAATTCTTCGAGGTAGATGTGCAGGGCTGTTTCGACGGCGCCGCCGCCGGGGACGATGCTGCCGGATTCGAGGGTTCGCTTGACGGCCGAGAGGGAGTCGTGGATTGAACGCTCCATCTCGTCGAGTTGGTAGTCGTTGCTTCCTCGGAGGACTATGGAGGCGGAGGAGAAGGAGCGGGTGCCCTTGACGAGGATGCATTCGTCGTCGGAGATGCGGGTTTGGACTACCTCGTCCGCGTGGCCGAGGGACGTGGGGTCGAACTTCTCGTCGCCGTTTAGGTCCGAGAGGGAGGAGATGAGGGTTGCGCCCGTGGCTCTGGCGATTCGGCGGAGGTCTTCCTTCTTGCAGCGGCGGATGGCCATGGCGCCTTTTTCGACGAAGAGTTTGAGGACGAGGTCGTCGACGCCTTTGGTGGTCATGACGACGTTGGCGCCGGCTTTGAGGATCATCTCGACTCTGTCCAACACCATGCCGGCTTCACGCTCACGGATCTTTTCGAGTTGGGTGGGGTCTTCGACAGTGATCTGGACGCCCAGTTTCATACGTTCCTTCTGCAGGTTCATGTCTAGACAAGCTATCTTTGCGTCTGTTATTCTGGTTTTCATGGCTTGCGATGCCACTGTGCAATTCAATGCGTACCCTTTGACAAGCATGGACTCGGTCGATGATTTGCCATGGGCTTTGAGGATATTGACGGCTTTCACGGGGTACTTCGTTTCGTTCCTCGCGCTGTTGACGGATTTCACGGCTTGCATTGCGTCTACAGCCATGTTTGCAAAGAAGTCGGCGTCTGAACCAATGATCTTGCTCGACATGGAGGTTTTGGCTATGTTGATCAAGCTTTCTCTGCCCAGTACCTCGACTTTGGTGCTGATGTTTTCGTTCATATACTTGACTGCTTCTCTGAGGGCGAGACGATAACCGGTTATGATGGTGGTGGGATGGATTCGGTTCTTGACGAGCTCGTTGGCTCGACGGAGGAGCTCGGCTGCTATCAGGACGACAGAGGTAGTACCGTCGCCGACTTCTTTGTCTTGCTGATGAGCCAAATCAACAAGAATCTTGCCGGCTGGATGTTCCACGTCGAGGAGGGATAGTATTGTGGCGCCATCATTTGTTACTGTAACGTCCTGAGCGCGGTCAGCAAAACACCCCGATCCACCCCATGCTTGTAGCATACCCCAATGTCGTCTACCATCATCTTATCGAGTCCCGACGGCCCAAAAGAAGTCTTGACAACATTCGCGATTGCCTGCGTAGCAAGCACTGTACTTCTGTAAGTCCACATGTGGGGCCTCCGATGCGAAGGACGCACCATTCTGATCTCGGATGTCTGCGCCGCTAATCTTCTGTCCTCCTAAGACTGACGTCTCGCATTAGCAGAGTTTGGTCAATGCAAGAGCCATCGTTTCTCACACAGTGTTCCAGCATTTCGAGGTTGCTCGAAGATGCCCGCCATGCTCTGAGGGGGCCTTCAAGGCCGGTCCAGATCCTGGATTAGGACGCCGGCGCAAAGGAAGCGTAAGCTCTAAACTTGGTGGGAGGCTCGGATGCTTTCCACTGTTGTGAGACTCGGTTCTCTTGGATACGTCCAACGTTCATCCGCAACACTCTATGATATCGAGTAGTCCGTGACAAGCTCCCAGTTTTCCAAAAAGTTTCCGTGGCTGCGCCAGACGCACAGAGCCGCAAGGGAATTTAAGGTTTGCGGGAGAGGCTCAATCGTGCCAATCCAAATCTGGGGCGTGAGTCAAACAATTCATCTGCCCATCCATCTCCACGCACCCTCTGCGCAAGACAGAGCTCTCAGTTGCAATTCGCAGGTCATAGAGATTCTGTCCCCTAATACCGATCGACTCTAAGTCCTCTCGCTAACTGCCTGCTGTTGCAGAGCCCCAGAATGGCGTCTACGGGCGCAGACAAAATTGGAGAAGGCGCCCAAGTCAATACTAAACCTCTTACTAAGAACGAGCTCCATCACAAAAGCAATGTTCCTAACGAGGCCGGTGCGGATGGAGAGGTATCCAGAAGTGCTGCAAAGAAGGCTGCTAAGCGGGAGAAGCAAGCTGGAGACAAAGCTTCGAAAGCCAAAGAGAAGCCGATGGGCGTGGCAGAAGCCAAGAAGCCGACGAGTAAACCTGCAAAGAAGAAGATCGAAGGCGCTGCTCTGATTGGCATCGATGTGGCCAAGGAGGACGACTTCTCCGGCTGGTATCAGCAAGTTCTGACCAAGGGTGACATGCTTGATTACTATGATGTATCTGGTTGTTACATTCTCAAGGTCAGCGCAGCTCTACTCCTTACGGTCTCCTCTCTGACCCTTGCAGCCTGCCTCATACTTTGTCTGGGAGCAGGTCCAAGAATGGTTCAATGTGAAGATTAAGAGCATGGGTGTCAAGAATTGCTCATTCCCCATGTTCGTATCGGAGGAAGTCCTCAACAGAGAGAAGGCCCATATCGAAGGATTTGCAGCAGAAGTTGCATGGGTCACTCATGCGTAAGTGAGAGGGATCGAGTCCTGTTCAGCATGCTGATGGTGCTCCAGAGGAAAGACGGAACTCGACCGAAAAATAGCCATTCGCCCGACTTCTGAAACGGTCATGTACCCTTATTATGCCAAATGGATCCGCAGCCACAGAGATCTCCCCCTCAAACTGAACCAATGGAACTCTGTTGTGCGATGGGAGTTCAAACATCCTCAGCCCTTCCTGCGAACTCGGGAATTTCTCTGGCAAGAGGGTCATACCGCCCATTTAACTGAAGAAGGTGCAGGCAGAGAGGTATTGGAAATCCTGGAGCACTACGCTGGGGTGTACGAGCAGCTCCTCGCCGTCCCTGTCATCCGAGGCCGCAAGACCGAAAAAGAGAAATTTGCTGGTGGTCTCTACACGACCACAGTTGAGGGATACATTCCAACGACTGGTCGAGGCATCCAAGGTGGAACATCCCATTGTCTGGGCCAGAACTTTAGCACGATGTTCGGTATCACCGTCGAAGACCCTTCAGCCAAGCCCAATGAGAAGAAAGATCCTTTGTTCGTATGGCAGAACTCCTGGGGCCTGTCGACTCGAGTGATTGGTGTGATGGTCATGATTCATGGAGACAATCGGGGACTTGTACTGCCCCCACGAGTAGCTGAAGTGCAGACGGTCATTGTTCCTGTCGGTGTCACAAAGTCAACCACTCCCGAAGACAGAGAGGGGCTGTACAAAGAGATTGAGGCACTCGTCCAAATCTTACGAGACGCCGATGTTCGAGTTGAGGCAGATTTCCGCGATGGATACTCCCCAGGCTGGAAGTTCAATGACTGGGAGCAGCGAGGCGTTCCTTTGAGGCTCGAGTTTGGCCCAGGAGAATCAAGAGGACACTTCGTTACTACCTCGAGGAGAGACATTGCCAGCAAGGAAGGCAAGTCCGAAATGCCCATCACCGAGCTGAAGACTGCTGTCCCAGCCCTGCTTGATACCATTCAGAAAGATCTGTACGATCGAGCAGATGAAGAGTTCAAATCACATGTCAAGAAGATCACCGGTTGGGACGACTTTGTTCCTGCATTGAATGATAAGAACGTGTGCTTGATTCCTCATTGTCTAACGGAGAAGTGCGAAGACGAGATCAAAGATTTGAGTGCAAGATCTGCAGAAGAGAAGTCAGGAGAAGCACAGGATGCCAAGGCTCCGAGTATGGGGGCGAAGAGTCTCTGCATTCCATTCGATCAACCAGAGGGGATCGAGAAAGGGGTGACGAAGTGTACCAACCCCAATTGCAAGAACATGGCGGAAAAGTGGTGCTTGTTTGGGAGATCGTACTGAGCTTTGCTGGGTTAACAAGGCAGCCTGGAAGGTCCAAACCGACGAAGGGGACGTTCGTCTCCCTGCTTCGATACTGATGATGGTAATGCGATAACGAAAGACTGGCATCTATTGGGCATGAGATCACATGCGATGGGTGATGTTCGAAGAGATAGCGGCGAGGCCTACGAAGTCATGCAGGACATGCTGGCGCGAGCGGTGAGCAACGAGGCAACACTACCTCAGCTCGAAGCATAAATGATCATCCTACGATACTATCTGCTTCTGTGTCCATACCTATACTGTCTGCTTCTATCTACACACCTAGACTCACCTCCTGCAGGTCAATTTCCCTGGCCCCACGCGCCATTGAAGCGTGCAGAAGCTTCCCGACCCGGCCTCAATTGATTCGCGCGATAGGGATCACCACTTGGGCTCGTTATCAGCCAGTCCATCCGCAACGTGCTCTCGTTTTTGTTCAAAAAGTAAACGCCGCGCCCTCTGAAATGATGCTGATCTATTCTTTTTCGTGTCGCGTTAACTGGAAACCTTCGTCAATTAGGTAACTTCCTGCTTGGCAAATCTCCTCCTGCAGTGGGAAATGTGGGTTTTCCCGGTCCATCATGGTCCATCGCCATGTCAAACTTCCCAGTCGTCTCTACATTTCGCCTCCCTCTCCTCCCCTCGCTCCTTTTTCTCCGTCTACCTATCTCTCGTTGAGTCCTTTGACCTTTACATCACCTGGTGCATTATTGAATGAGACGTCGAACAGCGCAATTGCGGTGACCCATCGCATACCGGGCTTCAAGACTTCTGCTGGTGCGTTCAATCGCCGCAACCTGATTTCCTAAACCTCAAAGTCTTTACTCCACACGTATATGGACAGGAGAGCTGAAGATCAAGCAGCATTCCTCAATTCCTTGCGCGCAAATCTCCACCTTGCAACCTCCATCGACCCGTTTTCCCCATCACCCTCTTCCTCCACCACCCATCTTCCCATCTCTCCCTCCAACCCGCCCGACTCTCTCAGCAGCTCCATCGAATCTCTCCATTTCATGAAACCGCCCAGCGTCATGGCGGATACAACAGAAGCCTCTTCTGAACCACCGCTACCACCATCCTCCGCCCTCTCAACCTCCAACCCAGACCAACCCTCCGACCCCCTATCCCAAATCCCCCCCCTCACCACCTCCCCCACAGCTGACCCCCAGACCAAAATCCTCGCTCTCAACCTAATAGCCGACTCCGTAGCCCAACAACGCCAGCTCGCCTCTCAAGCCCTGATCTTCCACCCCCTAATCCTCGCCGTCTACATCGGCGTCCTCGCCGTGATCCACCAATTCTTCTACCAAGGCAGAGCAGGGGATCTGGCCATCGTACTGACGACCGGGGCGGGCGTGACGATGGCGGGTCTGCTGGGGATCAGGTGGATGGTTGGAGGGTATTTGTGGAGGGCGGAAGATGTGGGGACTTGGAGGTGGTTGGATGAGGGGAAGCAGAAAGCGGAGGGGGATGAGGTGTTGGTTACGTGGTTTGGGGAGGAGATGATTGGCGCGGTTGTGATACGGGGCGTGAGGGATGCGGATGTAATCAGCGCTGGAAAGGGTGGGAAGAAGAGTCAGCGCAGCAATAGCGGCGGTAAGGATGGGGGTTCCAATGGGAAGGTTAAGGGTGTTATCCGAGCGTGGACGGTGCGGCAGAGATACCGCAGGAAGGGGTTGGGGGGCGACTTGCTGGAGGAGGCGGTGAAGCTGTGTCGGGAGAAGGGCTGGTCGGGACCGGTGTTTGCGGAGGATCATGCTAATAGTGGGAGGGTGCTGCCAGCGTTGTTTAATGGTGGGATGGAGAAGAGGGAGGTGAGGGCGAGGACGGCTTTGGAGAAGTACGTGGAGGGATTCAATGCTGTAGGGGGTGGGAAGAGCCGGAAGGGAAGGAGATGAGGTGGGTTATGAGGCGGGGGGTAAATTGAAACCTTCAACTCAATTCAGCCAGGAGATCCATCCTAACTCATCTGCCACCCTACACTGTGGTGATAAACATCATGCCCAAGTTATCCGTCCAGCGAACCAATCATTCTTCCGTTCATCCACAGCCTTCTCCAGTCATCTCCCTGCAGAAACACTCTCCAGCTCTGAACGGCGAGACAATGTCTGAAAGTTCCTGAACAGAATCACCCACACCAATATCCTCCCACTGAGGAGCCAACTCACCCACGAGGCTGGTCAATTCCAGCATCTTGAGAAACCCATCCAATCCAATCCAATCCAATCGGTCGATCAGTCTGAACCATCCGTCTCTTCAAGCATCCTGACCCAGTCTACTCACTCCTCAATGCCTCCCGGATCGATGCTGCATTCTCGAAGGGTCGAATCCATACAGTGTCCTTCCACGCTATATCAAAGTAATTACCAAGCCGGTCAATCAAAAGTAGCAAACACAGGGGAGATTTGAACATCAAACTCACGCGTTTCAAGACATATATAATGTCTGTGGTGTTGATAGTCTGTTATGACCCAATGTCAGGCAGCCCGCCCATTGTCGGGGGGGGGGTTGGGAGGGGGGTACTGGAACGATGTTCCTATGGGGATTTTCTCACCTTGCGGCGGCAGAGTGCTACGATATCGCATACTTCGGCGAGGACCTGGGACGTAAAGTCGTGAGTAAGGCGGAGGTGAGATCGACAAGGAAGGGGGAAAAAGATACTTACATCGTGGAGGTACTGTTTCAAGCAAGCTCGCGTGGCGTTGTAGATCTCGTATTTAATCCGCTGAACTCCGCCACGGCGGGCCAGGCGGCTGGATCCAGGGAGGTCAGCCAGTGACTTGGAGCTGGAAGGGAGGGAGTGAGGCGAGATGCTCCAGCTGGCGTGTCCCTCTCCTTCTCAAAAAGACGCAGAACTGAGAGGAAACTCACCGGATCGATGCACTTGCTGAGGGAGAGGTTAGTTTAATAACATAAATTTCAGGATTGGTCTAAGGATAGGTCGAAAGCACTGACTGATGCCTTGGATATTATCGCGAAAAATGCGCTGTCTATGTCTGCGAGGCATGGAGGTGCTCCAGCCTAGCCGCCCTCCCATGCCGTTGGCGTAGGCGTGACCGTGACCATGACCTGTTCCGACAGGAGGGTGAGCCCATGTGACCTGTTGAGAAGACATGGTTGTTGAGTAAGGGAATGAAAGGGGTGAGGAAGGGAGATGAAGGGTGAGAGAGGATGGCGATGTCCTGAATAGTGGGGTGGGTAAGCTTTGGAGAAGGAGGCGGTGGTGTAGAATGTGGTGGAGGTTGAGATGAACTGAGAGCAAAGGCTAAGAAAACTTGGCCATGATTTGGGAGGTTGACAGGTGCTGGTAGAATAGTGAATGAATCGAGACAATAGCGCAGGAAGTAGTGAATGAGGCGGCGAACATAACTTCAGGGCTTCCCAGGGATCTGGCGCAGCATATGAGAATTGCCACATGTGGACAGAAAGGAGAGACAATTCCAGAAAGTAGCTGAAGGGGAATTGCATTATTAGTGTATGTGAGTATTGTGTGTGCTATGCCCAATCGACAGCTCTAGCCAAGGCAGCAAAAGGCCATGCAGTGGTGTACGCGCATCGCACTACGAGATGAAGGTGGCTTCGGAAAACAATATTCCCTCCTCCTCAGCCGCGACGTCACCAATCTTGACCTTGAGTTTCAGTCGATTTGTAGGGCAATACTGTTTGACGTGAGCATGTCTCATGGAAGTAATGAACAGACAGATTACTTACCTGATATATGTACGGTTTTGTCCCGACGACTCCACCAACAATGGTCTTGACAAAGCCAGGTATATGGGCAAGGACATCGACTCGATCGAGTCTTTCGCCCAAACTGCCTGTCACATCCGCCATGACTGGTCGACCATCTCTAGTCTTGCCTCTCCATTCGAAAGAGACGGTCTTAGGTTCAGGCCAATCATTATCGGAATCTTTGTGCGCGGCAGTATGCTTTGCCGAACTTGAAGCTCCAGCCGATATGATCTCGTCGTCCTTGGCCAAGGCACTCACGTTCACGATTGTGTTGCCATAAGAGGCAGGTGTGGTAAATTCCATCATTACGGCCGAGTAAGCCGGGGTCTGAAAATTGATGAAGTTCCACCTCGCGGCTGTAGAAGGTTAGGCACATGACAGTGTCCTTGATTGAAGAAACCATACCTGCGTGATGCGGTTTCATGCCCTGCAACGCGTGAATAAACAGAGCCCTTCCTCGCATGTCGTACTTCTTCTCCCTTGTGATGATAGTTCCTTCAACATCACAACGCGGCCAGAAAGCATGTCTCATGGATCCCCAAGGATGCGAAGGGTCTGTTCCGAAATAACTTGTCCCATCCTTGCCAACCTGGAAACCTGGAGCAGCTTGAGTCACGGTGATATTGATTATGCTATTCTCGTTGACAGCTGATTTGATTGTAAAGGAGGTGCCAGTGGGATTAAGCTCTACAGCCAAATTATCAGCATAGAAGCAATATTGCCCTTCGTCAAACCCGTAATTATTGAGTGGGTCTGAACACCAAAGATGATTGAAATTTCCACCATGATTGAAGATCTTGACGTTGAGCTGACACGTTGTACGAATGCCGCTGCAATAGATCAGCACTCGTGAACGATAGGTAGGGCGTTCAGAAAGCCGACCCAACGTTGCTGTAGATAACCTGGACCATTGCAACCACTCCATCATCGGACATGAGATAGAACGTCTGCGTCTCTACGCATGTGCTTTCCATTGCCTTCCATTTCAAGTCTTCCTTCGACAGTTCGGTAAAGGGAATAGACCGTGCCTGCGCAGCGACTGACTGAATCGCTGAGGGTCCATATTCAGGCTCCTGAGTGCCAGCAACATTTGCCAGTCTTGAAGAACGAAATACCAGTCAGATGCAATAATGTCGCACAGATCTTTGGTGAGATGACTCACGTTTGCTTGAACCAATTCATCCTGAGCACCACGTCGTGAGTGACAACTCCAACGAACCGCAGCGTGCAAGATTCTCTAGGTCCCTGCCTACGTCACTGACACTGAAACTTTAGGCGGCTTCCATGCGGCTAAGCCTGCTCCACGCCATCACTACTTCACTGGTACCGTAGGACTCCGAGAGCTGGGCCCATCATCAGCTTTCATCCCCAGGTAGAGCACAGTCTTCCTACCGTCGGTAATTGAAACCGCCATCACAAGCGTCACAAGGTGCTGGGTCTTGCCCTGTAGATGCGACTGCCTGCATACACATTGACTCTCTGGACCTAATTTCGAATCTCCCCCGGAAGCCGTCCGAGATCCCCTACACGTCACATCGAGATGGCACGGAAAATAGCAACTCGAGATCAAATTGTGAAGCTCATTGTCGGAGCTGGCCAAGCAAGCCCAAGTCCTCCCGTCGGCCCTGCCCTGGGTAGTAAGGGAGTCAAGAGCATGGATTTCTGCAAGGTAGCTCTGGTTTGACTCATGGTTCAAAGCATACATTGACGCGATTTCAGGAATTCAATGCAAGGACAGCTCACATCAATCCTGGCGTTCCGATACCCGCGCGAGTCACTGTTCGCCCTGACCGAACCTTTTCATTCGATCTACGCACCCCTACAACTTCATATCTACTACTGCAGGCTGCTGGAGTAAAAGAGCTGAAGAACAGACTTCGAGGCGCAAACAGGCCAGGACATGAGAGTGTGGGTAGCGTCACCCTGAAGCACATCTACGAGATAGCCAAGATCAAGCAATCTGAGCTACGGCTATCAGGCTTGAGTCTTCAAGGTCTATGCAAGAGTGTGATGGCTCAAGCAAAATCGATAGGGGTCACTGTTACGCCGTGAAGAACTGGACGGGTTCGTCCGGCATTGCATCAGAGCTTGCGCCATTGGGGCAGAGTCGGACAATTTTATTGAACCAACATAATTGGTACACCAGTTGTTTCTCGGGGCACCGTACGAAGGATCTGCGGAGATGCAAGGCGAACTCAGCACCGAATCCGTGAGCTCGACAGGGCAAGCCGAGGAATTGACGGGCAGTGTCGAGAACGCGAAACTGGGTGGAGGTGCTGCACCTGTGGTCGATGAGATAGTGCTCTCCTGGGGAACTCAATCGCATGACATCTGTGATGAGACTTGGGAGTCTAAGTCTGCATTGCTGGTGGGGCTGGCGTTATGGGAGGGTGCAAGCTGAGGTCTCAACGTCGACGCACTGAAAGACGATGAGCAGGCTTTGAAGGCGATTTTGACCAAGCCAAGATGTATGGCATTGTCCACTCCTGCTGTTATCGAAGACGATACCCTACTTAATATGGATGGGATGGAAAACCGCAGATCGACCACCTGCAAATCTGTCACTGATGCCGAACACATCCCGGCTCCAGTCTAGACGAACACGCGGCTCTTCTATCAACAATTCGCGATCACATGTGCTTGCATTTAATCCTTTGTGGTGGTGTTTCGTGAGGAGTGGTGGGCAAGGCAGAAGTCTGCCAGCGGTGGGTGCCAATCATAAGCCAGCCCTGAGTATTAAGTTTTCCCCGTCCCACTTCAGGGAGCACAGGGAAACTCAGTGAGCGGCAATGTTTGCAATGCCACACCGCACCTATCGCCCGCCGTATCACGCATTGGATCCAAGATCCATCCCACCCTGGGCCTCAAAGAACTCACAACTCGGCAAAGATAGTAGTGGTGAATGGTGACTCCCCTGCAATTCCTCCGTACCCTCGTGAACCAGATATCCATTGTTCCCGAACACTTGTGGCCTCATCCACGTGGTACATCCCCGCTACATCGGCATCGTTTCGTCCTCCTACGTTCTAGCTCAACTGTTTGAATTAATTTAGGGTGGGTCGGCATAGCACATCATTCACCGAAATCCTCTCTGGCTTGTTCGCCTGCCATTGCTTCTTCTTCCTCCAACCTCATCTCATGTCCCCTCCGATAGCTGTCCTTATTGACGGCTTTAGGACTATCTCTAGGCCTATGCGTGCCCATCGCCTTGCCTAGTGCAGGGAATTGTCTTTTGTCCGGCTTCGGATCCCGTTATCGTCAACGTCACCCTTGTAAAATCTGCCGTTTAGATTGCCGATCTGCTGGCGGGCTGTCGATCGTACCTCGACAATGACCTCAAAATTGGCAGCTATGTTTTATCCTGGGGAGGACGACAGCGAGAAAGACAGTATGGCCGAGATCTTGCTTTCTGTGATGGATCAATGCTGATCGATGAGATACAGATGGACCTAAGCAGAACGATACTTCAAGACCGCAGCACCCGCCGCGAGAGGAATCCGTTTCACGCTCTCCCAAATCTTCTCCTCAAGGCGTGCGCTTTGCGTCAGGTGTTCAAGAAATAGAGCCCGCTTATAGCATACACCAGACGGCTGTTCCCTCGGGCCAAGGGGTCAAGTCTCCAGAAGACTTGAGCCCAGAGGCTGAAGAAGAGATACGCAATCTCGCCATGTCTTTGCAGAAGTCCAAGCTTCAAGAACGCCGAATGTCGAGTTATGCCTTCGAGCCCATGTCTCTGCCTCCATCAAGGGTAAGTCACAATACTACTGTTCGTTCTGTGGCAATGCGGCGTTTCCAATCCTAGCAGCTTCCTTTGGATGTTCGAATCCCTGACTTCCAGTTTCATTTTACTGACCGCGTCCGCAGGCAACCTCACGGGAACCCAGTCCTCATGGCACTTCCATACATTCTCTGATGCCTTCTGCTCAACCATCTCCTCCTATTTCTAGCATTCATTCTCCACCCCTGACGCCGCGAGATTCTTGCTCAAGGGAACCCTCAATCGATACGACTACTACATCGAAGCAAGAACCGAAAGCTGGCGCTATCACTCCGCAGACGTCTCCCCCTCAGCAGTCGCATAGTAGGGCCATGTCAGAATCGATTTCCCCCACTGCCACAGCATCCAGGCCGCCTTCTTCTGAACAACCTTCCACAGGTCCAACATCCATATCAGAAGAATTGTTGCCAGACGCTCCAAAGCGAGTTCCCCAATTCACCGTGGGCCCTTCAGAGGAGTCAAGTTCTGGTGAGCACAGTCCAGCACCTACACCAAAATCCGAGTCTCCACAGCGTCCAGCATCTTTTCAACGGCCGTTGACCCCGTCCGGGGATCAGATCAGGAAGAACCTGCAACAGAAAGTTCCAGGGGAGGCAGATCAGCGATATCAATTCGGCAAAGACTCGAAGCGGAGTTCCATCACACCCGCTCAAGCACTGCAGAATGCTCAACTATTGCCAAGATCGGGGAGTAGCAGCAGTGAAGCGAAGCAGGACAAGAGATCGTCCATCTTCGGTGGCAAGAAGGACGGTCTTGCACATGTACATGATGAAAAAACTGGAGCACTTGGAGAGAAAAAGCACCATGGATCGATGTCTGAGCTCAAAAGATTCTTCCGTCTTGGGCACAAACACAAGCGAGGAGAGTCATCTGCACCTGCATCAAGGAAATCAAGCACAAAGACTGGCTCGAAAACACCTCCCCACCAAGTACCGCCGGCTAACGTCCCATTCGCGGACGACCACGGATTGGAAGCCAAATACGGCAAATTCGGGAAAGTTCTAGGATCGGGTGCTGGCGGCTCAGTGCGTCTGCTGAAGCGGAGCAGTGATGGTGTTACCTTCGCCGTCAAGCAGTTTAGGGAGAGGCATTCCTGGGAGAGCGAGAAAGACTACTCGAAAAAGGTAACTGCCGAATTCTGCATCGGCTCTACCCTCCACCATGGTAACATAATCGAGACGATGGACATCATTCAAGAAAAAGATCGTTGGTACGAAGTTATGGAATATGCGCCGTATGATCTCTTCGCCATCGTCATGACAGGGAAGATGAGCAGAGAAGAAGTAGCTTGTTCGTTTTTGCAGATTGTCAATGGTGTCAACTACCTTCACAGTATGGGCCTAGCCCATCGTGACTTGAAGTTGGACAATGTGGTGGTCAACGAATACGGCATCATGAAACTCATAGATTTTGGGAGTGCAACAGTCTTCAGATATCCTTTCGAAAATGATATTGTGCTTGCATCTGGTAAGAACATCTATCATCTTCCTACATGAAAGATACTCACACGTACCAAAGGAATCGTTGGTTCAGATCCGTATTTGGCGCCAGAAGTCTACGAGGAGAAGAAGTACGACCCCACAGCTACAGACGTTTGGTCTCTTGCTATCATCTTCTGCTGCATGACACTGCGAAGATTCCCATGGAAGCAGCCGCGAGTAATAGACAATTCGTACAAGCTATTTGTGGCGCCACCAACACTGGGTACTCCAGTGCCTGATTCGGAGCCCCGGCGAGGCTCAGCGTTCGCATCAAAGGATCGACTTGTGCCGGAAGATGGCAAAGACCCGAGGCGACCATCTCAGCCTAGTCCATCGGGAAGCGGTGACGAAAAGGACAAAGCTTCGCATCATCACCATCGCCATAGCCATGTGGAAGCGGACCAGGCGAATGGTACCTCGAACGGATCGACGAAAGCCTCGACAAGTTCGGATCAACACGGCAAAGCCGAAGTGGTCAAAGGGCCCTGGAGATTGCTTCGCATTCTCCCCAGGGAAAGTCGTCACATAATTGGAAGAATGTTGAAGGTCGACCCGAAGGAAAGAGCGACCATGGACGAGGTGATGGCAGATGAATGGATTAACGAGACTCCTGTCTGCAGCCAGGAGGAGCAAGGCGAGGTGAGTCGTGCGCCAGGCCATGAACATACTTTAGAGGCGGGAAATGTCCCCCAACCTCCCGCAGATAAGTGACCGTTCAGTCTCATCTGGACTGGAGAGTCAAACAAGGCTTTAGAAAGCCGTACATTCGACGGGGAGTGGGACATCTCAAGGAGGGAAATTTCTGCATCTAAAGGAGTTGAACAGCCTTTGCACGCAAAGCTGGGGCGTTGGGGATCCTGGACTAGACTGGTAAAAAAGGGGTACGAGTTGACTGTGACATGGCAGGACGAATATGATCAGTGGTTATTATCATCAGGAGTGCCGGCGACTAGCTTTGAATATTGGCATACTGCATACTCTAGAATGAATTCCATGACAACAGAGTTTTATTGTGACTGTTTCACCCAACGAAACGTCTGCATGAGATCCTTTCGCCGCGAGTCTTGAACCATTTTGGTTCGTTGATTGCCAGGAACGGCGCGGGCTGTTGGGCGTCATTCGGCACCAAGATGTTCAGGTCTTTAGTTGGCTGCTTGTATTGGAGTGCCTTCTCCGAGTCATTATTCTGGCCGCGAGATGCTAAGTCAGAGACAATATAACATTAACTCAAGTGGAAAGCTTGACCATTTCTCTTTCTGAGATTCAATTCGGCTTCCGATGCGGTCCATTATCATGCGAGCGTGAGCCACTGCACCGACTCCCTGCACGAGTACTCAGTTTTCTTCGATGGCTAGGAAGAAGCGCCAGAGAATCAGCTATGGTAATGTATCGGCTTGATCGCGGAGCTCGAAACCGAACCTGACTGTATCGCAGTTTTGGCCTTAGCTAAGAAACCCGGAGGTCATCGCTTGGGTATAAATGGCCTTGCGGTGGACGAAGACAACTCTATCCTGTGCGACATTCTTCACGGACATGGCGGCATCACACTGACAGTGCGGAAGATACACTGGCGGCCGTGATGGCGCAATTTGTGCTTGGGACCTTAACCTGAACCTCCACGACTCTCATGTCTCGAATCCATTTTCCTCACCAGAAGATCTCTCTTCGGACACGATTTCAAAATTCTCGAAGTCCACAAAGTTTCGTCGCCAAGTACAGGCACACACACATTGGGTCAATGATATTGTGTTAACCCAGCATAACTCTGCACTCGTTTCAGCTTCTTCAGATGTGACGGTCAAGGTGTGGCGACCCCATTCTGGGCAGGGAAATACAGCGCAGACGATTGGCGTCCATAGTGACTACGTCAAATGTTTGACTACTCCGGACTCGAACTCGACATGGGTAGCCTCAGGCGGGTTGGATCACAAAATCTGTCTCTGGGACCTTAATGGCGCAGGGCAGAACCTACAAATCGATGTCGGAAAAAGTGAGGGCGTGAACAAAGGTTCCATTTATGCTCTGCGCGCCAAAGGTGCCATACTTGCCAGTGGAGGTCCTGAAAGCGTTGTTCGAATATGGGACACCAAAACCGGGAAGAGCATTACCAAGCTTGTAGGCCATACAGACAATGTTCGAGATATTTTGATAAGTGAGGACGGCGACACCGTGATGACTGCGTCTTCCGACCAGACCGTCAAAGTATGGTCCTTGACGGCCGGCCGCTGCTTGAACACTTTGACAATGCACAATGACAGTGTCTGGTCGCTCTTCTCAAATCATCCTCAACTGTCACTGTTCTACTCAAGTGACAGGTCTGGTTTGGTTGCCAAGACTGACACAAGGCATGTTGCTGAAATAGATAACGGCATATCTCTAGCAGTGCTCCAGGAGAACGATGGCGTTCACAAGATTGTTGCCGCAGGAGGCCACATCTGGACCGCGACATCAAGCTCAAGTATCAATCGTTGGAGAGATGTTGATACTGAAGCAGAAATCGAGCTTTTGCCCTCTCCCCAACAAAGCCGAGCACCTAGTAGCCTCTCCAAAAGATCAATGTCCACTTCGCCGCATTCGCCTATGACCAATGGCTTCAGCGCTGCGTCGGCTATCCCTTCTTCCGCTGTCCTTCGCTTGTCCATCACTGCATCTTTCCCAGGCAGCAGATCAAAGGATTTTGAGAGGTCTGCTTCACAGCAGACTCCAAGCATTCGCAAGGCTTCAGAAGCGATGATAGATACCGACCTCGATTTTACGGTCCCAGTTCAAGAGCTACCGGAGGAGACCATCGAAGGTCAGGACGGTCTGATCAAACATGTAATGCTTAATGACCGCAAAAGAGTCTTGACCTTAGACAGCACAGGCGAAGTCGTTCTGTGGGATTTGCTCAAGGTAAGGACGCGCATCCTCACGGTTGCTTAGTTAACAGCCATGCAGTGTATGCCTATCAAGTCTTTCGGGAAGCAGCATCTGGAGGACGTCGTTCCTAAGGTTAATACCGCCGAAAGTGTAGCAAATTGGTGCGCAGTCGACACGCGTACTGGTAGACTCACTGTCATGCTCGAAGAAAACTACTGCTTCGATGCAGAGGTGTATGCTGATGAGACTGATGCCGCCAAGTCGGCGGATTTCAGGGAAGACCAAAGAAGTGCGTGACAAAATTCTTGCACTCAGATCGAATGAAAGCCTTGCACTGACAACAATTTGGTTAGTCAATCTGGGCAAGTGGATTATGCGCAACCTCTTCACAGCTCTCATTGATGAAGAGATCAAGCGGGATGAAGCGTACCGGAAAGTGTTGCTAGCGAAACACCAGCGGCCTAGTGGACTACAACGCGGAAATCCGCCTTTGTCCATCCTCATGCCCGGATCAGGAATGTCTTCTGGCGACTCACAACCCACATCTCGGCCCGTGGATGGTTCGTACCTGGTGCCCAGCACACCAGGGTTATCTATTGGTGTTGCGACACCCGGAATCCTGCCTGCGCATGGCCCTTCTTTCCCTCCAGGTCACCTACCCCCGACTGCTGAGGAAGATCGTGGATCCGAGCAAGATGGCACCACGAACGACCAGTCGAGTACAGTAGGCGCAAAGCCGGATGACTATTTCTCCCCAAATCCAACAACACAGCCGTCCGAAGCTTCGTCTGAGAGCAATCAGAAAGTAGCAAGTACCCTAAGCGAGAAAGCTCCTGATACAGTACCTTCGTCTCCTGCTGATGAAAAGGAGGAAAAGAAAAAGGGATCTTTGTTTGGGAAGAAATTTCAAATGACTTTCCCAACCATGAAGCTTAGCCGGATCAGTAGTGAGCCCAAGCCTACGGCTGCACCACAAGAAGGAAAATCCGAGGATGCGTCTGATAAGTCGTCCGAGAAAGAGGAAAGAACTTTTGAGGACAATTTCTTAGGAGTGATACAAAAGATCCGACACGACTACGACGAGCAGCTCCAATCACACCCGGATCAGCCACTAATAATTGGAGTGACGCCCAGTATGCCGGAGGAGACACCGGTCCTGAGACAACCACCGCATACATTAGTTCTCGTCCAGGAAGACAATCCAGAAGCAGGTGGACTCGTGGACCTCTATCGCGGAGCTATTGGTACCTTAGGAGCCGAAGCAGACATAATTGAGAAGGTTGCGCCCGCTTGGCTGGGAGACCTCCTTATTCGGGTGTGGCCACAAAAAGCATCTTTCCCATTTGCGACTAATTCTATACCAGAATGACATCCCTTACAAAGAGACGGTGAAGGTCTCCTTTACTTTGCATCCTCTCAGAGATGAGCTGTCCGGCATAGCAACAGCTGACGGGTGAGTCCGCTCTACTGCTATATCCTTCCCCCAATGCCAGGCACTGGTTGACATCAAATTGACAGCAACAGTCGTCTGAATGCCAACCGCATGCTTCGAGCCAAGAAGATCCTCGCATACGTCGCCGAGAGAATAGAAGCACAGCGCACCGAGCCCGAGCCACACCCTATGAAGGTCGAGGAGTATCTTGAGCTTTACTGTCACGACCAGGTAAGCGTCCCCTTTTCCGTTTTGGCGGTGACAAGACCGTGATATTGATATCGGTTTCTGTAGCTCGTGCCTCCCAATATGACTCTGGCGACGTTGCGGACACATATATGGAGAACTGGTGGAGATGTGGCCTTGTTCTACAGAGCAAATGGGAAGAAGGTGATCGCGCCGGCTCCGCCAGAGCATCCCCTGGCGGCTGTTAATGGACATTCAAGCCCGTCGTGAGGGGAAGCAACAGTGACGTTCGGATGTTTCTAGATTGGTTTCCTCTGCCTCGAGGCATGATTACCCCTCGCAGGTTCTTTCTGGACATAGAAAGTACTTGTACAGGGTATCTCGGTAATGCGGCGGCCGTATATACAAATATCAAACACGTCCGTCTTCCAAGGTCATAAGTTAGCATCGTGATTATATGTCGCCCGCCTGCTCTGCTCTTTCCCCAGCGTATTCCACGCCCATTGATACGTCCCCAAAAAGATCGCGCCACCCACACTGATCCACGCGACCCGAGGCCCAAACCCCCTAAACAGCCCCCTCCACCCCTCTTCTCTCCTGATCCGTGCCAACATTCTCCCTGCGCCCTCTCTCAACACAGTCTTACCCTCTTTCTCCCCATGCCCCCTTCTCGCCAACATCATATTCGTCTTCAACACATCCAACGGCGTCGTCAGCCCCGCCGCCACCGCTCCTGCCAGACTCCCACATACCGCGCTCTCCGCCGCCGTTACCAGTCCCTCCTCCCTCCCAGCCCGTGCATGCTGCCTCACTGAATATGCGGCCTTCAGGTACTCCCACAAACTGAACTGCACGATCGTGAACGGGATTTCGCGCATGATGGTCACGGCGCCGCCACGGTACAGCTCTCGCAGCGTGATTGCATACCCGGATTTCTGGTGGCGCAAGGCCAGGATATCTTGGAGGGCAGAGAGCGAAGAGCCGTTGAAGAGGCCGGCTTGGGCGCGTTGTTTGATCACTTCGGTTGGGATGCGGATGGCGCAGGCGGCGATTTCGCCGAGGGAGGAGGCGAGCATGTGGATTGCGGGCGCGGAGACAGGATTCGCAGATGTAGAGGCTGTTGTTTTCGTAGTAGCCGGGGGGAGTAGGGACCGTTTGACGCCGTCGTAGACGACAAAGAAGGAGGCAGCGGAGGGCATGGAGCCGAGGAGGGCGGAGGGGAGGCCGGCGTACATGGATCGGATTGTGCCGGCGAGGGTGTGGCGGGGTGTGAGGAGCCTTTGGTCATTACGGGGCTGGAAGAGTTGGGATTGGAGGCGGGTTTTTATGGTGTCGAGGGGGTAGAGGGAGAAGTCTACGGTTAGGCCAGCGAGGGCGCCCGCGAGGAGGGAGCGAGTCCAGACGGATTGAACGCTTTGCTCCGTTGGAGCGGAGGAGAGAGCAGGCTCCGCCATGTTGGCGGGTGCGCAAGAACTTGCCCCGGCTCGATCTCTATCACGCCTCCTTCATCGTGAGAATTTTGACCAAGTGCATTGGTGACGAGGTACAAAAACAAAAGCCTGTCCGCCTGCTGCTAGGCTGTTTGCACTGTTTGTCTGATAGAGCGGAATCTCCCCGCTCCTCCTCCGTTCAACCAGACCCTTGAACACTTTTACCTATTGCAACAAGCAGAAGACAAGTTCAATCGTGGATTGTCGAGCAAGAATATCGATGATAAGGCGGCTCACCGCAGCTGCTCTTAGTAACCGAGCGCATGATCCCATCTCACCCTCGGAATTTCTAGACCAATTGTCAAAGATATGGCGCCCTCGAGAGGCATCTGGGGGACTATCCCAAGGGACCAAAATCGGTAAGATCTCCGCCGTTACGTTGGAGCAAGATCGTAATTGTGTTTGATCAGGCCTCTGTGTCAGTGGTGGACCGGATTCCATGGCACTGGCATATCTGTTCCAGCAGCTCAAAACGCAAGATATCGAACCAAAAATTGATCTCACAGCGTTGGTTGTTGATCACAACCACCGCACTGACAGTCATCAAGAGTCATTGACTGTGTCAACATGGCTTCGAGAACTAGGTTGAATTGGTTCAACAATCTTGCGCTCTATGCTGATAGGACTTCAGGCATCAAATCACGAAATCTGCAAATAACATGGCCTCCAGGTCAAGACCCAGCTCAATTAACTAGCTTCGAGAGCACGGCCCGTGTGCTTCGTTACCGACAGTTTGCGTATGGATGCCTGGACCAAGACATCAAAACACTGTTTTTGGGCCATCATCTGGCCGATCAGGTTGAGACGATCATCCTTCGATTATACAGGGGCCAAAGAGTCGCATCAGCAGGTCTCAGCGGCATGAAGCCGGTCCATAGCATCCCATGCTGCCGTGGCATCTTTGGCGCTTCTGATGGCTCTGAGACCTCGTCGTTACCACGCCTCATGGGTCATAGCACACCACTTTTGACCACGGAGAATAGAGACCGCCTTTCTGCGCCGTCTCCTGTGATTGAAGGCGGGTCGTTTCCAGGTGGTATTCATGTGTCACATGGTGGCATCAGAACCTATCGGCCATTGCTTTCATTTGCCAAATCTCGGCTGATTGCAACATGCGAGGCCAACAGCATTCCCTTCGTGAATGATCCTTCGAATTTCGACCCCAAGACAGCCCCAAGAAATGCCGTACGCTGGCTTCTATCGAATGACAAAATGCCTAGGGCTCTTCGACAGGACTCGATAGTGCGTCTCGGTGCTGCCGCGACTAAACTGGGCCAAAGCCTAGACAAGAAGCTCACAGCCTTGATGAACGCAACGTTGTTGGTCCACTTTGATATCCGTTCTGGTCGGCTTATGGTCCTCGTCCCTAAGGACATTACTAAGACTTACAACGCAAATGAACAAGAAGCATCTTACTACGTGGATCATCTTCTGCGTCTCGTCTCTCCCCACGAGGAAATTACGGAATCTGCCTTCCGCCGCGTTGCCATCGCAAGAACGATGTTTCCAGAGCTGCTTGACGCGGCCTCTTTCAAATCCGACCGGTCCATCGACACGAATTCTTTCACAGTCCGTGGGGTGTTGATAGAGCCCTCACAGGGGTTTTCTGATCGCTTGTGGGTAATGAGCCGCCGGCCATTCAGAGCCCTCGAAGACCACCAAAGCACCTTTGTCCCAGCTCCCTTCTACTCTAAAGGGACAGACCGAGATTGGTCAAGATGGATAGCGTGGGATGCGCGCTACTGGATTCGCATTCGAACACGTAACCCAGAAGATGTGAGAAACTTCCAGGTTCGCGCACTTCGGCCAGCAGACATGGCAGTGTTGAACGCCGAGAGGGAACGTCTTCCGGTGCAGTCACGGCAAGCACTACGCACCCTTGGAGGTGCAGCTCCAGGAAGAACAAGATATACACTTCCAGTGCTCGTGAAGGGCTCACAAGCGCGCGTGCTTCCGACATTTGATCTTGAGTTTCCGTCGGAAAGCACTGACGAAAAGGGAGCAGGAAGCGCGGTGCTGACCGAAGAGCTTCAATGGGAGGTGCGATACAAGGACATCACTGACACATTGCAATATCTGAAGAGATCTGCCAGCAATGGCGATGGCCTCGCGAAGCCTACCTCCTTGGACAATTTGCCAGCGAGCTCTTTCCACATTTGAGCTTCTTCCGCCTCAACGATCGCCAGGGATGCTGAGTCCGAAATTGAGCAGATGAGACTCCAGACATGCCGAGGGTTCGTCTAGGAATGAAACTCGAAAAGTATTGAATTTCTATTATGACAATTGTCTAGGTAGGTTCGCAGGTGTTGAAGTCCTCGAAACACCGCGCCAACACTGAACTATACTGGATCTGGAACACGCCATCTATCGGCCTCTGTCGTTTGACTCAAGCATCGGTCTATACGCATGTCTTTACGTCCCCTCATCTCACTGTCTCAGTCTTCCCCGCCTCATCAATATTTATCTCGGCCGCCTTCTCCGGATCCCGCTGGGCTTCCTTCCTGACCTCCTCCGCCACCATCCTGACATCCGACCTTCCCTCCAAAATCTCCTTCGTCTTCCTCAAGATATCACTCCAACCCTCAAATAGTGTGAATGGCACCCCCTCCCTCTCACAATAACTCACAAGATCATGCCCCTTCTTCGCAAATAGCAGATCCGTCTCCCGCGCCGCACTCAAATCGCTCACCCCATCTCCGGCATACAACAAGGTCGGCTGCTCGCTCCGCGGCATCTTCGCAATCGCCTCCGCATATGGCCGGATTGTCAAACTTTTGTCATGTCCGAAACCGCTGTCGTCTCGGTACTGGATCGTCCATCCACCTCTCACGTTTAGATCATTGATTGGCGGCCTCTCGATCGGCATATTCGCCACGATCTCGATCTTGCTGCCCTTGTCCTCACCCAGCAGATGCTGCAATAACGCGCGGATGATCGGCACCATCCCCAAAGACAGCACGATCACCGGCACGTTATTCTCGACGGACCAGTCGTAGAACTCGGCAAAGTGCGGGTCGAGCTTGATGGTCTCGCATACGATCGGGATGCATTCGGGAAACGAGAGTTTCCAGCTCTCGAGCATGGAGCGGAAGGAATCGCGGCATTCGACCTTCCCGTTCAAGGTGTCGAGATTGCCTTGGCGGCGATTCTGGAAGCCGAAGCCGTGGTGGTCGGTTAGGTGGTCGTTGGCTAAGCAGGCGATGTTGGAATTAGCAAGACTGTAAGCTGAGGGAGGGGCCAGAGAGTTCTCGTACTGTCTTGCATGGTGATCGTGCCATCGAAGTCGGTGAAGAAGATGATCTTCGGCCGCGGCTTCGAATTGAGGGTCTCGGGGAACGGCATCGTGGTCCTCGGCGGTCAGTTCTGGCTGGACGCCGGCAAGTGATAGATAGTCTAGCGAAGGGAAAGGAGAGGCAGGAAAGGCAATGAAAGGAAATGAAATCAAATGAAAGTAGAAATTGGAGATATAGCTGCGGTCTATGTCTACTGGATTGCTGCCGTGCTGCCGCAAGAAAAGGATGTCGCCAGGGTCAAGACATGATATCCCGTGTTTCGCCGAGAATCCCAATCGCTCTCGCACTCGCAATCGACCATCTGTTTCGGCGGGCCCGGATGACGCCTTTTCGGCATCGCTTCCCTGTTCGCCTTGAGGTAATTATGTGCCGCATTCAGGCACCATCCAACCATCTGCCGCACGTGCGATTGCTTGTACTCACCAGTACGACCCATCATCTCACTCGTCGACCTGCCGATGCACTGGTTGAGGGCATGTGCACCAGGTCAGGGACCGACGAAGCAGGACACACGCAGGCACGACTTCACTTCGCACCAAAGCAGCCAGGCGGTGGGCAACCCATCATTGCAGCCACGGGCCTAGTTATGGTCCAGGACACGGGCCTCACGGAGGATTTACTGGTTAGGAAGATAGGGAGATGGGGGGTAATACTTACATACCTTGGTGCCTATGATGATTGTTCGAGTTGACGGGACGCATTTACTTACCTCCAAAGGGACTGGCCAGCAGTCGCTGCTTCTGCTGCGTGCGCATTTTGTCCTGTCAATCACGGGACTGAAGATGGAGCCATTTGCTGTGCTGTCTCTCAAGCCCCCATCGCTTCCCTTTCTAGTCTCCGGAGAGAAGATCGGTTGCAGAGTGGGCTATCGATGTCGGGGGAAATTGCAAAGCAGGGGCAGTTCTAGGTTTGACTTACCTGCTCCTCCTCGTCTTCGTCAGTGACCCCTGCGGCTTCGTCGAAGACCCCTACGTCCTCGTTGGTGACCCTTTCGTCTTCGGCGGCGACCCTTTCGTCTTCGTCGGTGGACCTGTCTTCTTCTGCTTTGTGTGTGACTGGCCTCTTCATCTTCGGCTTCTTGGACTTCAACTTCGTCTCCGTCTACGTCTTCGTCTTCGTCTTCGTCTTCGGGTGGGTTCAGACGTCGTCTTTGTCGCGGAGGCTGTCCCGACTCGGATGCTGGTTCGCTGCGAAGTTGGCGTCCACGCCATGCCCGAGGTGAGTAGTATTCCATGGCCTCGCCGTACCCACTCCGTCGGCAGTCGGAACAAGCTGTTTGCCCCGGAATGACCCCAGTAGCAATACCAACATTGCTACACCAAAAGCATGTCCGACGTTCGTTCTCGTCCTCTGAGACTTCGTGATCTGAGCTAGAGGCATTGGAAAGAGCAGCAAAAAATGGGTCCAATTCCACGTTTGGACGATTGGCGACTTCCATAGGCTCTTGAGGGGGCTCACCCACTACACGATCTGAATTTCCGAGGTCAATGAGAGTCTCAGCAGAGCCTGAGGAATCAGCATTGACGTCCGGGTCGAACCTGCCGCGTGCGAAAGGGTCTCTCAGGATCGACATACTCCAAGGACGGTGAGATTGGTGGGTGCGGTTCATCCAGAATCGAAAGTTCTCACAGAGGAATGCTCGCAGGATCTCATCGCGAAGCTCATGGTAAGCTACCGCAGATTGGTTGATGGCTTCCTGTTGAGCCTCGAAGGTCTGTTGGAGACGATCTGCAGCTCCTTGAGCCCGCCAATAGCTGGGTTCTGCCGGAAACATCTCTGCGTCCTGCAAGACACGACATTTGGTGATTGTCGTTTGCTGCCAAAGAGGAGTCAGATTCTGTTCCACGTACTCCCAGTGGCAATTCGGACAGAGCCATGGAACATCTTCCTCATTCGTAAGAAGGGGACAGTGGACGAACCCGGTGCTGTGCTCGCATGCGCGGATGAAGTCGTTTGGTATCCCCTGACTGGGTGACCGCTGATGGCCACAGGAGTAGTTGCCAACGAAGATCAGGAAACACATTTTGGTGTGTGACAGAGATGGGAAGGTTGCGCCCTCTAACTGGTCTGAGAGAAATATCTTGTGGGAAATGCATTCCTCCGACGGTATATGTATCACACTAAACGAACAAAGCCGGGAACTTTTCGTTGTGTGAAACAAAGAGCAACATACTGATTCGTTGTCCTAACAATGAATCCGTGTCTGGTACGGATGTGACAGACAAAGAGCCGAGGAATTCAAGAAGCCTGTTCGATAGCTTGTTTCCCCACTCCAGACAAACCCATTGTAATCCTAGACTCTGCAGGGCGAGTCATCCATGCAGAGTCTCCTTTGATAGGCCATCCAGACCATAAAACAACCACATGGCTTGCTAAAATGACGGTGTAATGGATGAAAAGCAATGACAATGGGCGAGAGGGCCCTCGATGCCGCCGATGCCAAGAGCGGCAATACCTCGGCCGAATTTCTCCGTACGGAAGCTATCGTACCAGTATCCGCACATTTGCCAGTGCTCAACGGATCTACGGAATTGGTGGCAGCTTCGAGTCATTGCGGTGTTGTTGCGATCGAGCATCAATGCAGCCGGCTCCTCTCCGACTCGCGCAGTGTATCCGCGTCGCCTTCAGCGCCTCAAGAGCTCGGCCATACCCGCGAGCACCAAGGCAAGAATTTCACACATTCCCAGAAAGGAAGCTATGTCCTCCGAAACGAATACACGCAGAAGTCCGCTTCTACACTCAACGGGCAGAAACCGAGACAGCATCACCGCACGATGAGCTCAGTGAAAGGGTCAGCCCTTCATCAGCCCCCCCTTCCAGCCCTAAGGAAGGGTTCTCTCCGCCCTCTTCTACCTTTACTACATCCTCCTCAAAGCGGCCCAGCGAGCTACCCTCATACACCGAATCCCGCCGTACCGATCTCTCCAGACGCTTCTCCCACCTCATGGACAACGTCCAATCCAACATCTTCACCGCCTCGCAACGCCTAAACGACCTAACCGGCTACTCCGGCATCGAAGCCCTCAAAAAGTCCATCGAGAAGCAAGAAGAGCTCGTTTCGTCCACCCGTCAAGCAGTCAAAGCAGCTCGCGCCGCCTACTCATCCGCTGTAGCTACACGATCTACGACACAACGGGAAGTCAACGATCTGCTACAGAGGAAGCACAACTGGAGCCCGGCCGATCTCGAGCGCTTCACCAGCCTCTATAGAAGTGATCATACGAACGAGCAGGCAGAGCAGCGGGCACATGATGGCTTGGGGCGTTGTGAGAGGGCGGCTGAGGAAGCGAGTAATGCGCTGGCAAAGTCAATCTCGGCACGATATCATGAGGAGCAGATTTGGAGTGACAAGATTCGGCAGATGAGTACTTGGGGGACTTGGGGTCTCATGGGGGTAAACATACTCTTATTCCTCATCTTCCAAGTGGCCATTGAGCCATGGAGGAGGAAGAGATTAGTCAAGGGCTTCGAAGAGAAGGTCATGGAGGCACTGGAAAAGGAAAACGTAGAAGACACGCCTCCATCTGCCTTGGCAGCAGGTGCCGGAGGCATGCTAGCCGCAACGGATGCGTCAGCGAAGACCCAGCCAGATGTCCTCGCCGAAGTAATGGACGAAGCAAAGCTAGCAGCCGGCGTCAGCATGGTCGACGCCGTCGCACCGACCGCATCCGGCAACTCCTCCGCCATCAAGCCAGCGATCGAAATCATCGATGCCGCTGAGGCTATTGAGATGTCGAGGAACGAAGATGAGCCTGTTTCTCCGGAAGATCTGTCCGCCGTGCAGGCTGTTTTTGCGGAACCCAAGACTGGGTACGCCTACTACGAAGATGCCTTCCGGGAACTATTCAGCGAGAGGAAGGTCGTCATGACGCAACGGGATGTGACGACGGCGGTGTTGGAGGGTGCGGCGGGGGGAGCGGCGCTGATGGGTCTGCTGCTTGTGCTGTTGCGGCCACGATAGACATGCACCGGGTAGGGCTAGACTAGGTTAGATATAGATGTATATATGCAGACGTTTAATGTATGATCATTTGTACATGACGACCCAGCAGTGCGGCGGAGAACCTAGCCTTCTGGGAACAGCGGCAGCTCCAAGCCGGCCTTGCGAGGCCATCGAAGCTCTTCTATCCGTCTTTCTAGCCATCTCCGACCCCTTCTCATCAAGCGAATCATCCACCCCCTCTTGCTACCCAATAAGCAAACTCTCCTCCGTCGGGAAATCATAAGCCGGGACCTCCAAATTCAGCGGCGCAGGCCCCTTCCTCACCCTCCCACTAACATCGTAATGGCTCCCATGGCAAGGACAAAACCAACCTCCAAAATCGCCCGCCTCGCCGATCGGCACGCACCCCAGATGTGTGCACACGCCTACCATGATGAGCCATTCGGGCTTCTTGACGCGGTCGGAGTCTGCTTGCGGGTCGCGGAGGGTTTGAATCTTGACGGATTCGGCTTCTTTGATCTCAGAGCCGGTGCGGTGGCGGATGAAGACGGGTTTGCCGCGCCATTTGATGATTACCTGTTGGGGGGGAGAAGGGGAAAAGGGGTCAGATAGGATAGCTTTAAAGGGGAGACGGAAAGGGGGGTTTGGGAGAATGGTTCTTACGTTCTTGCCTTCTGGGATTGCAGCCAGGTCGACTTCGACCTTGGCTTGGGCGAGGACGTCGGCTGATGCTGACATGTTTACGAGGAAATCTAAGTGATGTCAGCCACTTCAGCCCACGATGACTTCTTGAGTCATGTAGCCGCCATTATGGAAAGGTGTGCGTGAGGATGGCGTTCTGCAGTCCATTTGCTGGCATATCTCTCACCTTGAATCGTAGCTTTTGCCCCAGCCGCCGCGAACAGACCCATCGACCCAACCATAAAATACTGAAACACTCGATTCGTCGTCTCAGGACGCTTGCTCATATATTTCTTGAAGCTCGGTATCTTCGTCGTCGGGGAGCTCTCCTGGCCCCTGAAGGGGCTATTGAAGCTCGGGGTCGGTGTAAATTCTGACACTGGACGTCTTTGTGGCACGGTGACGACAGCGGAGGCAACGCGAGCAGAAGGGAAAGAGTGCTTTGTCCAGCTGCGCAGAGCTGGGCCGGGCCCCGAAGCGAGAGGACGCATGGCGGCGAGGGGAGATGGGTCGTTATGTGGGCGATTGGGAAGCTTGGGTTTGTCGTTGACGTTCAGATTTCGAGGTACCGACCTAAGAGAATTGGGAGGGCCGATTTGGCCGCACCCTGATTGGTGCGAGCTGCAAGTCGCCAACATGTCAAAGAACGCCTACATTGCAATACTTGCTATATCTATGACATTTTCTCATCTTACTACGGCCGCCGTGAATGCGAGTTAGGTACTCGTACACGCCTCGCCGAGTGTGCATTTCGTCCGCACGTGGACCGCACTTTAACCCAACGCCGAATTTGTGGCTGACGCTCCAACCCATCGCTACTCATTAACAACCACAATTCTCGTCAAGACATAGCTTCGTCCTCCATCCCAACGTCCGCTTGCATCAGGTGAGACGGATGGCCATGTCCTGATGTATTAAGCGTGCGATTAGCCATCGGACTTCCATTCACCGGAAAGCCGAAATTTGGGGGCGATGAAGGTCGATTACTTTCCTCCCTGGATGACTCCTCAGGCTGAAAGTTGATGTATCCATTTTGCAGCGTTGTCTGCCCTGGTGCTAATGGGGCGGCAGCGGCAGCAGCAGCAGCAGCGTCAGCATCTTCTCGAGCTTTCTTTTCCTTGAATTGCCTGTACGTCGTTGTCTTTGGTATCACATCTGCCAGGAAATCGAGATTGTCAATGCGAGCAACGGCATTGGCTTGCCATTATTAGCAGGCTGGCACCGGTAAAGTGCTAAACAAGGCTCACCAAAATCTTTATACTGGATATTTCGGCGTGGTTTCCGTTCAGATTTGACGACGTTATGAGCTTGCTCGGTCAAGTATCTGATAAAAATCTCCTGTGTTCGTTAGTCATCAATGTGGTCTAGAGAGGCCACACTTCCATACCGTTGCTACTGATATCGCAAATGCAGCACTGTTGGAGCATTGGACGAGGTCTTCATCTGTTGCAATGATCTTTTTCACTCGTGCGACTGATAGTCTTGGTTAGCGCTGTTGGATCGCAGAGTAATTTCACGTACGGGGCAGAGCAGATGTGCCGGTAATCTCGTCAGGTGGTGGGATAGCCGTGTTATTGTAAGGCATATTGCAGAGACGTCAAGTATAAAAAGAAGAGACGGCGTAAAACAATCCGTTTTGACAAATCCTCCCAACCCTGGGAAAGGAGCTTCTTCTCTCCCTTCACGATGTGGCGCTTTGTGCAAGTCCTGTTGTTGCAAGCGGCCACGCTCCTTGGTGAGAAGATCGAAGACTCAAAGTTATTTCTCCACCAGAAATATTTCGATGACAACCGCGAGAACGCGCTTTGACGATCGTGAGAGTCAGCTCAGAGTAGGCACCAAGGTCGTAGACACCAAGAAGAAGAAGTAGCGCGTAGACAAGGAAATGGTAGACAGAATGTCGCGTGGGAAAGTGAGGATCTGGAGGACAGCCAATAGTGTCCTAAAGCGGAAAGGCGCTCCCATAACGACCTCGGGGGTCATGCTCGGGGAGCACATCAACACTCCACGCTGGGTACACCTGTTCTACCTCCCATAGCTCAGCGACGATCCAGTATGTGAGACGATTCGATGTTATGAACTCGCGCTCATCCTCCTCCTCTGCGCATCCTCAGAGACGATCGTCCGTTCCTGAACGACGACTACTCAGGCGCAGATCAACCGTCTCAACAATAGAACAAGGCCACCATAGAGCCTCGACAGACCCGGCAGTGCATTCGATTACAGAGGAGATCGCGGAGATCAAGAGATATGAGGATTTCACAACGATAGACTGGGTTCAAGATGATGCAAGAGAACAGCTTCGTCGAAGAGCTCGACGAAAAGAGAATGAAGGCTTCTTTGGGCGCAATGGGGTTCTGGGCTGGCGTCGAAGAATGAGAGACTCTTACGACGCTGGTCAAGCATGGCTTGTTGTCACTATAGTCGGAGTCGTCATAGGCCTGAATGCGGCAGCACTGAACATCATTACGGAATGGCTGTCAGATGTCAAACTGGGATACTGCACTAAGACTTTCTATCTCAACGAGCAGTTCTGTTGCTGGGGCGCTGAGAATGGGTGTGATGAGTGGAAGCGATGGACATCCTTCGGTCTGGCGAACTATATCGTATACACTATCTTCTCGGTATACTTATCCTTTTCTCCTCGAGCTATCAAATAGTCGTTGACACATTTCTAGATTCTGTTTGCTTTGGTCTCTGCTTTTCTGGTCAAGCAATACGCTCCATATGCGGCCGGCTCAGGTATATCAGAGATCAAGTGTATTATTGCTGGCTTCGTGATGCAAGGCTTCCTCGGTTTTTGGACCTTTCTCATCAAGTCAATCTGCCTGCCATTTGCTATTGCTTCAGGCTTGTCAGTGGGCAAAGAAGGTCCCAGCGTCCACTACGCTGTGTGCGCTGGCAATATCATCTCGCGCTATTTTGAGAAATATAGACGCAACGCATCGAAAACTCGAGAGATCTTGACGGCCACTGCAGCAGCCGGTGTAGCAGTTGCATTCGGAAGCCCAATTGGAGGAGTACTTTTCTCTCTTGAGGTTCGTGACAATGGTTCGATTGCGGCTAAATGCTAATGTTCCACAGGAAATGGCCTCTTATTTCCCATTGAAAACACTCTGGCGGAGCTACTTCTGTGCTCTAGTAGCTACAGCAGTGCTCGCTGCAATGAACCCTTTCCGCACAGGGCAACTGGTAATGTTTCAAGTCAAATACGATCGAACCTGGCACTTTTTTGAACTCATCTTTTTCATCCTAATCGGCGTTTTCGGTGGTCTTTACGGCGCGTTTGTTATCAAATGGAATCTCCGAGCGCAGGCGTTCAGGAAGAAATGCTTGACGAAATATGCCATCCCTGAAGCAGTCATCCTGGCCGGAGCCACTGCTCTCCTCTGCTACCCCAACATGTTCTTACGCATCGACATGACTGAAATGATGGAGATGTTGTTCCTTGAATGCGAAGGCGACCAAGACTACGACGGCATCTGTGAGGCCAAAAATCGCTGGTCCGTGGTTTTCTCACTCTTCTTCGCGACAACCTTACGCATCTTGCTCGTCATCATCTCCTACGGATGTAAAGTGCCCGCCGGCATCTTCGTCCCATCCATGGCCATAGGCGCCTCCTTCGGCAGAATGGTCGGCATCCTGGTCCAAGCTCTCCACGAATCATTTCCCAACTCCCGCTTCTTTTCAGCATGCGAACCAGACGTCGCCTGCATCACTCCCGGCACATACGCCTTCCTCGGCGCCGGCGCAGCCCTCAGTGGCATCATGCACATCACCATCTCCGTCACCGTCATCATGGTCGAGCTAACCGGAGCCTTAACCTACATCCTCCCCACCATGATCGTGGTAGGCGTCACCAAAGCCGTCGGCGACCGGTTCGGCAAAGGCGGCATAGCCGACCGCATGATCTGGTTCAACGGCTTCCCCTTCCTCGACAACAAAGAAGAACACAGCTTCGGTGCCCCAGTCTCCCAAGTCATGACCTCCACAGACATTAGCGTCCTCCCTGCCTCAGACTTCTCCGTCACAGCCGCCGAACACATCCTAAACTCGACGCCATTCTCCGGCTTCCCCATCGTCGAAGACCCCCAGCACTCCAACATCCTCCTCGGCTATATCGGCCGCACAGAACTCCGCTTCGCAATCGACAGAGCAAGGAAAGCCGGCCTCATGTCCCCGAACGCGAAATGTTCTTTCACTCCCTCCTCCGCTCCTCAGCATGGCACTGGCATCTCAGACACGCCACAACTACGAACACCCACAACACCTATCCTCACCCCCCCACCCCTAACCTTCGACGCCATAGCGTCCTCTTCCGGCCAGCAAACCGTAGACTTCAGCCCCTTCGTCGACGCCACCCCAATCACCGTGCATCCGCGCCTCCCTCTCGAGACGGTCATGGAGCTCTTCAAGAAGATGGGGCCGAGGGTTATATTAGTGGAGCACAGGGGCAGGTTGGTGGGTCTCGTGACGGTGAAGGATTGTTTGAAGTATCAGTTTAAGGTGGAGGCTCAGGATGGGGCCCAAGGGATTGGTGGGAATGGTGGGGTTAGGGATGGGACTGGGACTGGGGAGAGGCAGCAGGAGAGGTTGAGGGAGGGTATGAGGGGGCTGGGGAAGTGGTTGGCGGATAGGTTGTCATTTTTGAGTCCGGGGAGGTTGAGGCTGTCGCCTAGGAGACAGGGGGCGTCGTCTTTAGCTTCAATGGACAGGAATGGATGGCTTGACGAACGACGGGAGGAAAGGTCGCCGCTTAGAGCCGCGGACGATGGGCACGATAGAGATATTTTGGATGGGACGGAAGATGTCGATACGGGCGTTGAGCTCGACGACAGGTAGATACCATCCTTTCCGGTGAATGTAATAGAGAATGTCCTTTTTTCCGCCATGGATCAACCCATCCTCGACGAGGTGAGGCTGATGAAGTCAAGTTTCCCGGCGTCGAGTTTGTCTTCTGGGTCGAGGATGCCGTTGACTTCGATGCAGGGTATAGAGGTGTTCTTGGCGATCTGGTCGTCGAGATCGCGGTTCAGCTTTCGGGGTTAGACGTCCCGGCGAGAGCGCACCTGTCGGGCCCTGGCGGAGCCGATGCTGAAGGAACATAAGCTGAGGAGGAGGAGTGTGTAGTCTTGCCATTTTGGCGGTTGTACTGCGGAATCTTGCTCACTTCTTCTTCCGCATGGGCAGTCATCCCGACTTGCCATCCCGGTAGCCCATTGGAGGGTCAGTGCAAAGCTCAGGCTGAGTTTTGGTATCATCGGCGTGGTATCAATGATGATATTGCCGGCTTGGCCATAGCGGGAAAGCTGAGGCACGAATTCTTTGGGTTCTAGGTCGAGTCAGGGGACCTGAGCCTGAATGAATAGAAGGCCGGCTCAGGTTGGATAGCTGCGCCTCTTTGAAATCGTTTCGGAGAGTCGCTAAAGGGAGGGGCACCAGATATTGTGCCAGCAGTGCTCGGAATAACCTAAGATCATTTAAGGACGGGCCCAATGCGAGCAGCGAAGGTTCGTACTCTGTGTAAGGTATCGGACTCCGATCTCGAGCTCAAGGCCTGGAAGTGTTGCTCAAAGATCTCCTTTGCCGGGGCTGCCTAACTGACCACTATCATAGGAACATTGCCCAGTTGTATTTGACCCTAATCCCTCCACGTCTTTGCCCACGAGCAATATTATTGAGCGGCTTTGGTCCGAATCTGCCAAAGATTACCCACGAATGGTAGTCCTGTTGATCGTTTCAAAACAGGAATGCGTGCATGCTGTTGGGCATTTCGATTGGCGGCAAAGTAAGTCGATGCTGCCACAGCGACAGCATAGGCAGAGAAGGACAGTGGGTGCTTTAGAGCTTGGTTGGTAAGTCTCTCCAGGAAATCAGTGATGGCCATACTGAAATAATAATACGACCGATAGGTTCCGTGAATAAGTCCGTAACATGGCTGGCAGGAGAAGCACATGTCTCCTGGACGTCCATCTTGTATATTATGCCCGGTGCTTCCCACACCTGCAAGGTCTGGGCCACGACGCAGACAAGCTCCCTTCTGCCCTCCTGGGATGAGGCGAAATTACACCGCTGTTCTGTTTTCTTGGTACTCGTACAATGTTCTGATCGTGCGCTCCTTTGCTAGCAATTTGAGACTCATTTTGCTTTCCGACTTCTTCTCGAACCGGTGGTCTTTCCTTTTTCGCTGCCACCTGTGGAGCCAGTCGACGCCGGCACGGAATCAGTGGCCTCCCTCTCTTTCTTTGCGAGAGCTCTCTTCACCGCGCCTTCTTTCTCAAGCTGCTCAATCTGTTTCTCACTGAATTCCCACAGCTTCTTCGCGATGTCGATATCAGTGACCTCGGAGCGCAAGAAATCACGTTCGCGGCACTCTTTGATCAGCTTTCCACCAGCCCCTCGACCAAGTTCTGCTTCCATCGAAGCCAGCAGATAGCTTTGCGCACCTTGCTCCGGAGACTTGAGTACAAGCCACCACAATGGCCAGCTAATGAGATAGGCTAGTAAACCCCATAATGAACCACCCGTCAGCCATCTCCTGGTACCGGGCGTACGTGACTGTCCAGGATCCACGAGAAAAGCTCTAGCATTGTTCGGCTGCTTGTCAGGACGACTGTAGCTCTCCAAGTGTTTCTGAAAAGCCAGCGCGAAAGTCATCAGTGCCAATTTGCTCCTACCATATGATTTGTGGCCGGAGGAGGACTTCTTCTGGGTACCGGTCATGTCTAACTCTGCTCCGATATAGCTATTGCAGGTACTGAACAAGATGCGGACGTCTCTGTCGGGTGGCTGAGCCCTGATGGCTGGGCTAAGGATGCTCAACAAATGAAAATTGGCCAGATAGTTGATTCCCCATTCCTCTTCCAGGCCGTCAGCAGTCAGCTGGCTAGCTCCCCATTTTGGAGTCATCACTGCAGCACAGAGGACTATCATGTCCAGTCGCCTTGGAGGAGCATTGTCCACCCACTTGGTTGCGAAAAGACGAATGGAGTGTAAGGACGAAAGATCCACTTGCTCAGCATATATGAGTTCATGTTTCGTGGAGCTACGCACGTCATCAATGTAGTCAACAAGGAATGGATCATTCGCCGCATGACGAGTCAGAAGAATGATCTGAGCTCCTTGCGATGCAAGAGCCTTGACGATAGCTGCCCCTATTCCTGATGTGCCACCCTGTAGGAAAACGTCAACTTAGGGTCCCCTTGCACATGGGTTCGATAGTAATCTCGGACGCTTACAGTGACCATGACCACCTTGCTATGCATCACACGCTCGGACGAATTCCTGGCTCCGCCAAAGTAGTATTTGAGGAGGGAGATTATCAGCACCCATAATGCAACTTTGATTACCGTGTATGCATATGGTATTGTAGACACTCCGCTCCAGAGGCCCGAGGCCAGAAGTGGAATTGGCATATTTGGGCGAATCCGAAGATGTTTCCTCAATTAATTGATACTCGTAGCCCAGAAAATCTATGCCTTACAGATTGCCCTTTTCAGGACTATGCTATAATAAGTTAGTCCCATACTGTCGTTGTAAGGCTGATCCGCTGACTAACTAATGGCGCAGATCTCCCGTTATCACGTCGCTCAAGTGCTCGAAATTCCAGCCTTGGTGGTCACTCCTAGACGCTTGCTGAACGAGACTACGACATCCACACAGAATGTCCCAAGAAGACGACGAGTATTTCCTTCCTCTCCAAGATCAGCATGTATTCGGAGCCGGCATCAGACGGAAGCGAGTCCCGTTCGTGCGTGCTGAATCTGAGCCAGCCCGCGCACCGCAGGCATCCCCCAACCCCGGACTTGGGGATAGGTATCTATCGATAGTCTTACCACAAAGCTCAAAGAATGCAGAAGATCTACGACAGCAGTCTTCAGGCGCTTCACAAGACAGTAAAACGTCCGGTGAGGTCGTATGCGCTGTCTGCAAATTATGGATCACAAGTTCCACGTCAAGCACTCCTACCAAACCCCATGAATCATCGTTAGCCCATCAAGTCTGCCTAGCACACTCGCATCCGCCATCTCACCTCGATCGCGAGAATATCGGGCTAAAGTATCTCTCGTCGTATGGCTGGGATCCAGATGCTCACCGTGGACTTGGCGCGACTGAAGCCGGTATCCGGGTCCCAATAAAAAGCAAGATCAAGAACGACACCGTTGGTCTGGGTATCAATGATAGTGATCGGGTAAGAGTAAAAAAGGAGGCGAAAGACAAGGTGCGATTAAATGCGAAGCAGGTGAGGAACCAAGAGGCCGCAGGAAAGAAGCGAGAGATGCAATTACGGGATGCATTCTATGGGAAAGACCTTGGGGCTGATCTTGGGCCAGGTGTATGAAAACAAGCTGAGACTTGATATGTGCACCGTACTCTATTATATGCTCCAGCCTGGCCAGACATATGTACGCCAATTCCACCATGCTCGTTACGACGCCAACCTAAGGGCGGCTCTCCTCAGGTCTTGTCCCACCAATAGCAAATGCTGCCGCCGAGCTCTATCTGGACGCCAAATATGCGCGCCTGAAAATGCCGAGCACTCGCTACAAAATGCACGAACTCTTCATCTGAAGAAGTGATGCTTCTTTTTCTTCTCTTTCCCCTCATCTTTGTTCTTCTTCAGCTTGCCAGTTTGTGCAGCTGCTACAGAACTAGGCAAGGAGGGATTGAACGCTCCATTCGGTCGAGGTCCATTTTCGGGCTTCGAATTGAGACTACTGTTATGCATCGCTGCTGTGGGAGCAGCCGAATTCTGCATTGGCTGCCGAGCCTGCTGGGGTTTCTGCTGCTGCGGCAAGCCTTCGGCCTGCGAGGTTTGTGAGCGCTCGAAAAGATGCGCAGGCGCTTTGGGTGGAGGCCTCTCAGCGGCTATGTCTAAACGTCGCTTATCGATGTTCAGGCCTCTGAGCTGGGAAAGAAAGAGCTTCGGGGTTTGCATGTGAGATGTTATCAAGAAGACTTCTTTAGATGCATTCGTCGATATTTGGTAGCATGCTCGGGCCTCTGCATAAGTAGCACCGCCGGCCACGAATACTAGGATTCGCTGCCGTTGGTCATTTGCTACTGGACGGGTGCGGGCCCAGGTTGGCTTGTTGGCTGTCCTGAGAGAAGTCTGTTGTGCCGATGTGTCGACGCCAATCCCGTTGGCTTCAAGGTGGGGTTTAGTGGGAGGGAACATGGTAGGGTCTAGCGTGCCTTGAATTTGCTCTTCGAGCATTGAGCGCAAAGCTGGCTGGTAGCGAGAAAGGCTCACTTCTTCGTTCAGAGGGCCAGCCGGGGTCTTGAGAGGAAAGATGGGCTCTGGGCGCGGCATCGTGTCTTTCAAAGGCTTCCGCACTCTGGCTCCAAGAAGATCAAGGTTGTCGATGATGTCACGATCTTGGGGCTGTAATTGTGCGTGTGCATGGAGCTTTTGAATGTCTCCGTTGAGAAGGCCACCTCTGTAAACTATATAGAGGATCAGAAGACGCAGTCGAGCGTCTTGAGGTACGCTCTCGTCGTCCATTAGCCTCACGATCTGATCAGTAAGGTTTTTGGGCTTCTTGTGATCCTCGTCGAGACCAGTAGCGAGGGACTACAACCATTAGCTGGTTCGCAACAATTCTTGCTCGGCAAATACCTGTTCGACAGATCCTAAGTCCAAGAGCTTGTTCTCTTGGAAGATTTTCATGCACTTCTCCGCCATGTCAAGGTGCAAAGAGAATGCCTCTTTCTTCTCCGAGAATTCTGGCAACCCGGCAAGCCTGTCTTTAAGTGTGTCAACGCTTGTAGACGCACCATCACTTAAAAGCGCAGCAAGTCAGCCAACCCTTGGGATTGTTGGTGATATAACGCACCTTTCCGCCAAGTGAGGGTTAGCTTCTCGAAACCTTTTGAAATCATCTACAATTTTGCCGAGCAGATCTTTCATGTGCAAATGCCGATTAGCGGTCCATATCTTGTCCGCCTCTCCAATCTCGACCTCTTTCGTCTCTTCATTGCGCTGACCTCGATTGATCGTATTTTTGTATATGACCTTGTCCGCATCTCTGATATCGAGTAGATCCATCGCCATAGCTTGGTAAGTAAACTCGTGTATCAGTGGGGACATAAGATCCATTGTACGGTCCGTGATCAAGAGAACAGCTCGAGGCTTTTGATTTGCCGTCTGAGGAGGAAAGTCCGGGTGCAGCCTGGCATGGCTGTCCAATTCCTCTTGCACAAAGCGTGCCAAGTGAGAGCAGAGCACACTCGCTTCATGTGTAGCTCGTGGCCGATAATATCTGATGGCAGGGTACTCTCCAAGCGAAACACAAGTCGACACGATCTGTGTGAGTCAGCCGGCCATTTCAGATTGTCGTATGAGATCGCGCACCTTGTGGGTAAGTGCTTGGAGATGGTCACGCACGAGATTGCTGCAGTCGGGGTGAAAAAGGACGAAGAAACTCGAAGGATCGCGAAAGGTGACCAATTGAGCCTCCTTGGGGTAGAAGTCTACATTCAAAGTCTGAAAATCTGCGATTTGCTCGCGCGCCATTGGGAGGCCGTCTATCCGCCTCCTCAGAATGTGGTTGAGCTCTATAAAATTAGCATTCTCCAACGCACAGCAGGTGTTTAACCCGCACCCGATGTCCAGATCAAAAACGATCTCTGGTATCTTCGCTTTTCGAAATCCGCCAGAAGACAGTCGAAAATATGCGGTAGCGGTGTTAGCATATAGACTGCGTCCATATCAGCATTCATAGGTCTTCGCTCTTCGATCTGTTCGATATCTTCGGGGTTGGTCAGCCAGATCTTGAAGGAATACGGGACTAGATCCCACTTGTAACATTGCCATGAAGGATGTCGTCTTCTCGTAAAACATTGTCGATAAGCCTTCGACTCTCTTCGTCCACCACTAGTACTTTCCACTGCGGAAAGTGATCTCAGTCAATAAGCTCGAGGGTTTGTGGATGTTCGCGTACTTCTCGACCAGCCGCTTCGACGATACTTCTCTGGAGGACTGAATGTGTAAGCCGCGCCATCTTCAAAACAAAGAAGTTCGATACCTTTCCGTTGTAGCTCGATCATGGACGTCCCCATTTTGAAAACGTCGTCGGGGGGGCGAGTCGCATTGAGGATGTCTCGGAGCTTACTCCATCAATCACGGATTTCATACGACTCAACATTCGTAGCACAGAAGTATAGAGGTTGGGTTTCTGTAGTGCGTGCTGTTGTCCATGGTTTGCAGAAAACCGAGTGGAGTAGGCACTGATTGATGTGACTGCGGGACTGTTCTGCCAAGTATCAAAAAGGTGTAGTGTTACGCAGCACGGGTACGGCGAGCCCACACCATTTGGGCCGCTCAATGACGCCGCTGTGGCCTCGCGCGAGTGAGGGTCAGCAACCCTAGTTATTTGACGGGGGCCTTCATGATCAGCCAACCGCAGTACGGAGTACTGCGGCGGCGCAAGCCAGCCAAAAGGCAACGGCTAACGAGGCTGAGGTTCAGCTTGTGGCCACGAGGTCATTTCATGTCCATCGCAGAAGCCGGCCATAAGACACGGATTTTTAACCTTGACATACAGAGCACATCTAAAGTGACAGCAACGCCAAAGTTATTTTCTTTTCGAGAATGGATTGGGAAGAAACGAGACGACAAAGTCGACAATGGAAGGGTTCCCGACACCGCTACATCTACAGCACACACAGCCCTAAGACAAGGAAATTATGACGAGCCGGTAACTGATGTAGCTTAGAAGGAGGATATTGGATTCGGGCAAATATGGCTTGTTCTTGCTGAACAGGGATATTGGACAACAGGCACGGAAATATAACTTCGATGTGGTAGCCGTCCATGGTCTTGGTGGTGATGCGTACAGGACTTGGACACACGATAACGGGAAGCTATGGCTACGCGATTTCTTGCCAGAGGATCTTCCAAGCGTGCGCGTCTTTACCTACGGTTATAATTCGACCTTCGTTTTCTCGCGCGACACTGGAAATTTGAGAGATTACGCCCGGGAACTGCTAGAGAATATTCGATCCGAAAGGAAACACCCAGAGGTAAGTGACAGTCGGCTGAGATGCGTCGGTACATGCTTAGAACACACAGGAGAGAGCTCGTCCCTTAAGGCGGGATTGTCGTGAAACAGGTGAGATGCGTCTAATTTACATGGCCATTGAACGCACATGCGCATAACGGTTGACAGGCCTATATAGGCAGTCATACTAGCAAAAAATGAATCCGAGTTGTATCCCGAGTTCATGACCTCCGTCTCTGGGGTTCTTTTCTTGGCTACACCACACCAAGGATCGCCGTCAGCAACATATGCCAGCATCCTCTCACAGATTGCAAACATCTTCGTAATCGGGAGCCAGGTATCTCGCCTAACAGGTCATTTAAGAACGGATCTTCTTCATGGTCTTGAAACGAACGAGAGAGAGTTGCTCCATATAGCCCAGGATTTCCGCGTCCATACTGAAACAATGCAAATAGCTTCTTGTATTGAGCAGAAGAACCTGCGGGGTCTTAACGAAAGGGTACGTGGGTATTGAGGCTATAAGGAAGCTATTATGGCTGAAATATAAACAGATTGTTGATGACAAAAGCGGCTTCGTGGGAGCATCAAGGGAACGGATCATACCTATGACAGATTGCGATCATAGAGAAATTTGCAAGCACGGAGAACGAACGAATAATTATAAAAAGTTGCTTGGTGCTATTAGTGGCAGAATACCATCCCCGCCCGCTATTCAAAGTCCTGAAGGTACGGTCTCTGTACTCAATTGATGGACCTCAAGTCACTCTAACATCTGGCTTGTACTGACATCATGGAGCTGACTGTAATAGAATTCAGAGTGTGCCGTGCTAACGCTATTCTAGACATTTCAAGTACGACAGACGGGAATAACGTAACTCAAATCAGTACGTTGATGCTCGCGAGAGAATAATAGCTTATGTTGACGAGTAGGGCCTGTCAAATCTACCGCTGATATTCCTCTCCACATCAATATACCGCAAACGAGCGTCTCCCATTGTGTCACCAGGAAAGCCTTGCTTGCTGAGATGAAAGATCAGATCCTAAATCATTCCCAATCGAGAACAGTGGTATTGGTCGGAATGGGTGGCTCAGGCAAGACGCAGCTCGCACTTGAATTCCGCCGCCAGGCCGAAGAGATCCTGAACTTTATGGCTGTTATCTGGATTGACGCATCCTCGCCCGTCTCTATACCGCACTGTAATAAGCGTCGGGAAAAGGTTCTTAGAGAAACGCCGGACGAGTGGGAATATCGTAAAGAGACAGTCCTCAGTATTTTCACTACGTGGGAACTCTCATTTGAGCAAATCACTGGTGACGGCGAGGAAAGAGGGAAGAAAGATCACTTCCTAAAGCCAGCTGCATTTCTTGACAATACAAATATATCCGAAATGTACTTTTCGGCTCACTTTAGCCGAGGGCGATCTGAGCGGATGGATATATTCAGTCCAAGAGCGGAATGGGACAGTGAAAAGCTTGGGGATATACTTGCCGAGCTTCAAAAACTATCGCTCCTGCAAATGTCAGATCGGCAGACTAGCGGACTACGATTTTCTTTTCATCCTGTGGTCCGTGACTGGATCAGGCTTCGAAAGAGCAATACTATGCGGCAGCAATTCGTCATGAAATGGATCATGGCGCTTACACACTATCTTGAAGACGTCAGTAATAACAACTTGCCTCTAGAAACAAATCAAGAAACTATTCTACATATTGATAGCTGTGTTCGAAATGAAAGGGAATTTTTGGAAAGATCATCTAATACGGGTCTAGATTACTATTCAAAGTCGGCATCATAATTCGCAGACTTCTATCTAAGTCAAGACCAGTACGACGAGGCGGAGGAGCTGTACCAGCGGGCGTTAGCCGGGAGAGAGAAGAAGCTGGGCTTTAAGCACACGGACACGCTGAAGACGGTGGAGAATCTGGCGAATATTTACGTAAAGAAGGGCCGGTACGACAATGCAAAGAAGCTGTATTAGCGGGCGCTGATCGGAAGAGAGGAGAAGCTGAGCTCTAAGGATGTGAATACACTGCGGACGATAGAGAATCTGACGATTATTGATATAAAGAAGAGTCAATACGACGAGGTATTAAGAGTGATAGTTCCAAAACTCTCGAGATTGCTGCTGTTAGACTCGTAGTCAGCGGAAAGAAGTATGATATGTATCTAGCTTTTGAGGTTTATCTTTCCGATGATGAATGGAAAAGCTTTATCATCTTGTTACTCAGAACCTTCTAATCGTAAGCACTGTTACATACGCAAGCAGTGAAGTCCGAGACAAGTCGGTTCAAGATGTGCAGTTCTTACCCAAAGTCGGCCTTCTTCGCATGGCTTACATAATTTTGATAGATTTGGTTCAATTGAGTTGCCAAACAAACGTCGTTCTCAGCCATCTTTGACGCCTTTTTGCGAAGCTTTGGCACCGTCGGTGACACAAGCCAAGAGGAGTGATGAGCCAGAACCAGATCATCGTCCAATACAGCCAGCCAGTGACATACTCCGTTCTCACCCGTCGTGAAGCTCGCCAGTTTGCATCATTATGAGAAGAATCAGTGCTCGATACCGAACAAAGTTTGATGTCAGCGAAGAAATATTGGAAATATCGGAATGACCGTTCCAAGGGATAAACATGGTGCACTGGGCTATCTTTCTGCCACACCAGCGTGTGCAATGTCTTGCCAGGTAAAGACAGCACTCCGTGACTTTGTCTTGGAAGCATCGCAATATCTCTCGTAACTCCTCTGTGTTGATCCGCTCCGGAAGCTCCAGGGTATGGGAGACAGGTGAGCTGATGAATTGGCTGAGGTATTTGGCTGCCATAGGCGCGACGAAGAAGTACGCTGCTAGCAATGGTGTGGTGCTGCTTTGTTACTTGGTTAGATTTATGTATGATCAGCGAGGAACGGGAAACGGACCTGGAATTCGCGACGTCAATCGCGTCGTCAAGACTTCGGATGGGATGTATTAGAAGCATTGGCTCACTGAGTTTCCTAATGACTCGCCTTCGAACTTCGCCTTCCTTAGAATTGGCTCAGGTGTAGTCTCGCCAACCTGAACAGCGACAAGAGCCGTCGCTCGTTGTGCGGCTGCGTTGCAGAACTCCTTGAGACTGAATTCATTCACGAAAACCACGTCAGGAGCATACGGGGAAAGGCCACAGAAGCTGAATCTCGCAGTGACGAGATCTTTAGCTGCGTTTGCGATACGCGCAGTCCGATCGACAACGGCGGCCGTTCTTGCGAAAGGCGCTGCGATGGCTCGGGAGCTGGTCACAGCGTCTTCGGTGGGGTTGCTGTCGACCACGACGCAGCGCTGAGAAACAAAGTCATCATTAGCGGGTACTTCGTCGACAATTGCGAAGGTATCGGAGTCTAAAGTTGAGCTCAGGATCCGTCTCAGCAGCGTGCTCAACTCGGAAACGGTCTGGCCTATCTGTGAGGAACTTAGTCATCTTGCCAAGTAGGTACAGCGGTTCAAGCACCTAAAGGACGACACAGTTTCCGGCTGCGATGGACGCACTGACCGCTACTATCGCCGAGTGGAATCCACAATTGTCAGACAAATTGACTCAAATAGCTAGTATAGGCCTAAATGTCTGTAAGAATCGAATTGAGTACAATCAAAGTGATAGAATTGACTGTCTAAGAAGTATCTAGAATGCCCCTGAGAATGGGCCTTAATATGAAGGAAATTGGGCCAAGATAGGCCGGAGATTGGCTCAATTGGGCCGATGGACAGCCTGAGGCGCAGGCTGAGGCGCAGGCTGTCTGACAACAATAGCTCGAGGGACGAATACAGACACATCCGACTGCCACGCAGATAGACACGCCTTGAGACATTGTCCTTTGCCTGAGCTAGACTGTATTCCTCGCCGAGGGCTTTGGCAAAATCGCTTGATGTAAAGTGTTGCCGCACTGCAGTGAGAGTGGATAAGTACTCGACTTCGGCCTCTGCTGTTGTCCAATGAGAGTCATCGCGAATGGCCTTCTGAATCGCTGAGTGCGACTTCAGAAGAGCGTCGTACAGTTTCGCCATCTGCTTCTGTATGTAGCGAGGGGTCTGAGCTCTTCCATCGACATCAGCGGCTCAAATTCGGGCGATTTGGTCTGAGATTTCAGATAGGAGTGATAGATGAAATTTTCAATACTGAGCCTGACGTCGTGAGGCTGGGCTGTCTTCGACTGCCATGGTGTACACAGTAGAGTGGGCGCAAAGAACGAGGTACTCGGGATGCTTTAGGGCCCGTAGACTCGACCGGGACAATGTAGTTGGCGGTAGATCTCTTCTTGTCATCCCCTACTAAACTCGTTCTGTATGGGTACACAGAATGTAGATGTCCATACAATTTAGATGGAGAATGGCATGCCACGACCCGTATCGCCGACTACTATAATGGTAGTAGTACAACAGTGTACGGAGTACCGGTCGAGTGTTACTGTGGTTCCCAGGCTTTGGTCAATCATCCGTAATCTCCTCCACCATCCGAAAAGCGGGCAGGAATGACCCGCAATGTCCGGGACTCTTCTAACGCTTCAAGGCTGATGTGGCACAAGAGCTGGAACTGCTCTGCAGAAACGTCTTCAAGCATTCCTCTTCCAAGCAGGTAGAGTCTCTGTATTGTTTGCTTCTTATCGTTCAAAATGTCCGCCACCTCAACCAGCAACACCGTCGCCCAAAGCGTGTTTCACATTCTGGCCGATTACGATCTCCACCATTCCGGCAATCCAGAGAGACCAGTGAATGCTGGATCGCCACGTTCTCACAAATCTGCTGAAGTCGAACACGAGACCCCCGAAAACTGGCCTACGAACCATAGGCGAGTTCCCGCATACCGCCCGGTCAATGTTCACCTCGACAGGAGCCTCAGGCCCAATGGTGCCAACGGGGTAGAGGCGATGCTCATCGCCACAATGTTGAACGGTGTGAGACTTAACGCAGTGAGTATCTCAGGGTTCTGACGTGCCAATGAGCAAGGTGCTGATTGTGGCCACTATTAGCAAATATCAACGCTGTGGAGAAGCACTGGAGGTAAAGTTAACAGCAGGATATTTCGCAACAAGATCGGGGGTGAGAAGTGATGCTCGTGTGTGAGAGCATGTGTTTTGGCTTGGGAAAACAGAGTGTCATCAAGCTTTGATTGGATTTTCCTGCTGGCAAGCATGTGGTGAAGCTGGCGTTGAATACAGTAGGCGCAGTCGTGATCAACCCTCTGCGAGGGACGATTGAAGCTTGATTGAAGAGACTCGAATCAATCTCAACCGTTTAGCGTGTTACTGTGCTGAGGGCCCAGATGGCTTCCTGGGAGTTGGATACCTGGCCGCATGTCGACGAATCTCAGGACTGTCCCGCCTGGAATTGTGATGCCTGGCTTGATACATATGAGACCGATGAATTCACACAGAATTAATCGCCCCTCTATACTAGATAAACTGATATGCCAAGAGCACCCATATGCTTCAAAGATCCAACTCACAGTTTGAGACGTTTTCATGTGTCCTGTAGCGTATCTTCCACGTTGGGTATTGCATGTAAGACGTCCGGGACCGATTATTAGAAGGGAAGGCCGTCAAGAATGAATCCCCTCTCATATTTAGATGCGCTGATCAGATCGTACTTTAGTAACTCAAATCCTTGCCGTACATAGCGGCTCTTGCCCGTTGCCGATGGTGAGTAAAGCGTCCGCTGTACTGGTAGATGGGTACTGCTTGGTTGAGCTTGATGTGGGAAGTAAAAAAATCCTGAAGCGAGCTGCTGCGCATCGAGGTTTGTTTCCCGCGATCTGGTGGCGCATGAAGTCCCCGCTTCGACCCAAAAAATTCTTGATCTCATTGTCGCAGCTGCATCATACATCGAAGCTTGCCTATTGGCGCATCACGATTTATCTTTCACGATCCTGCTCATTTTGCTCCGTCACGTTTCTTCAAGCATTGTCAAAGTGGTAATGCAAGCATGGGCAGGCCAAAGAGGCCAATGCTTCCTCTGCTCCTTGCGAGAATTCGCCCGATGGACTCTTCAGCCAGCGAACAGGCGTCATTTTGGGACTACTTCGAACCCTTCCCGGGATCGTGTAAGGGAAAGAATCGTGAAAGGCCAATGGAAGTATTCAATACTGTCACCATTGGGTGCCAGCGAGCGAAAGGTGCGAGCACTTCTTCCCGGCGCAAAGATGATTTCGCTAAGGCCTGCAGTTACCCGTCCGCAAAATTCCTCTTCCTAGATCCAAGAGAGGAGCCCGTGAGAAAGTTGTTCGCTTCTTGGACGGCGAGAAACCTGCTGCGGAACTGGAACTTCAAACCCTGAAGAAAACACTCCGAGATGGGAAGACGCCTGGCGGCGCTGATTCCGGGTACGCCGAATTGGACCCGGAGCTCAAATACTTCGACACTTTCGAAGCGAAGATCACGGAATGCTTTGAAGGAGAAGCTGTGGAGGGCGGAGGAGTGAAAATGGCTAATACCTTGAAGGTCTCCCTTACAGAAGCATTCATGCAGAATGGACGGACCGAGTTGAGAAGAGCACTCCTCTTTGCCTACGTTGATCACATAATCGAATATCAGCAGCAGCAGCAGCAGCAAGGCAAGCAACCGCTTCCAAAGCACCTGGACTTGAGGTACCCAACAGAATGGTACCTGGCCACCAGGGCGGTCCAGAGGGAGATACATCTACACGTCGGTCCAACAAATTCTGGTAAGACCTACCATGCACTGAAGCGACTAGAGGAGGCGGGCAATGGAATGTATGCAGGACCGCTGAGGTTGCTTGCGCACGAAGTCTATAGTCGCTTCAACAACAAAGGAACGCCTTGCGATCTCGTGACGGGAGATGACTTGCGACTGGCAGATGGAGGAGATGCTCGGCTTTCCAGCCACACTGTTGAGATGGTCGATTGCGGAAGGCATGTTGATGTTGCTGTCATCGACGAAATCCAGATGATTGCGGAAGATCAACGCGGCTGGGCCTGGACGCGAGCTCTTCTTGGAATAAGAGCTAGGGAGCTGCATCTCTGTGGGGAGACCCGAGTAATACCACTGATCCGAGAGTTGGCCGCGTCTATGGGCGATACTTTGCACATCCATCATTATGACCGACTAAATCCGTTGAAGGCAATGAGCAAGAGTCTTCGAGGAAACCTAAAAAGTCTTCGCCGTGGAGATTGCATTGTGTGCTTCTCTGTTCTTGGCATACATGCTATGAAGAAGCAAATTGAATTGGACACTGGTCGCAGAGTTGCAATTGTTTACGGAAGCTTGCCGCCAGAGATTCGTGCTCAACAGGCTGCTTTGTTCAATGACCCCAACAATGACTATGATTTTCTTGTGGCTAGCGATGCCATTGGTATGGGGCTGAATCTGTAAGTCAACCTGTTCATTGTGGTCATGTGTCTTTAATTTGACTGACTCGGCTCCAGAAGCATAAAGCGTATCATCTTTGAAACGATCTGGAAAAATGATGGATCGAGGCGGGTGAAACTATCTACTTCGCAGATCAAGCAGATTGCCGGCAGAGCAGGGCGTTACCGCACCGCCAATCAAGATCACAAAGAAGATAGTGCAGAGACGAACGTGATCGACTCGCAAGATTCAAGAGTTACATCATTTAAAGGCAGTGTCAAACAGAGCAACGTTGGTCTTGTCACTTGTCTTGATGAGAAGGATTTATATGAGATACAAACAGCCCTGAACAGCGAACCGGATCCTATCAAGGCAGCTGGGCTCCAACCGCCTGTGGAATATATTGACGCCTTCGCCAACCGTTTGCCACCGGGTACTCCTTTTGAATACCTGATAGAACGCATGAACAACGAAGCTTTACTCCATCCTCGATATTTTCTGTGCAACATAAAGGATATAAAGAGCATTGCGACTTGTATTGGTAATGTCAAAGGACTTACCGTCGTGCAGAACTGTGTCCTTGCTGCGGCTCCGGCAGACACGAGGACCGACGTTGGGAAAAAGGTTATTGAGGCTTTGGCTCGTTGCGTGGCGGACCGAACGGCCGTGAGTATCATAGATATCCCGCAGATGCCATTGGATATCCTCGACCAATCACCGTCGGGCGATCGGGGATATCTTCTCCATCTTGAGCTACTGCACAAGTCATTGATCCTCTATCTTTGGCTATCCTATCGGTTCACCAACATCTTCCTTGATAGGGAAATGGCCGTCCATGCAAAGGAGCTGGTTGAAACAAGAATCAACACCACTTTGCTTGAGTTTTCTGCAAATCCAAAGTTGAGGAGCAAGTTACTTCTCATGCGGCAGGTTGAGCATACTAAGGACACTCCCGATGACTCTCGCAACGTTTCTCAAGAGGAAGTACGAGAAGGGGTTGAGCCAGGCCCAGCTGAAGAACATCTGACAGAATCACTGAACGACCTCTTAGCTGCGCACCCGGTGAATTGGGAGAATAGACCCTCAGGTGACGAGTTGAATCCCGATGCTGAATCACTGGACATTCGTCAGCCTGCTGCTGCTCGCGCTTAACTCTCCGAACGTTCTTTCGCGACTGATCTCCGTCCTTCAGGAACGTGTTTGAACCGTTTCACCTAGTTACCAAGCAATTCCCATCGACACTGACGAAGAATCTGATTGTGACTAATCGCCTGCCTCGACAAAATTTCCCCTGGCTACAACAACTGGTATTTCCTGGTCGTGAATTAGCATCGGTGGGCGGCCAGTTTCTACCTCGCCTCAGTGGCGCTGCCATCGAGCTTGACACGGATTGCTGAAGAGTTCTCCGTCGAGGAATAGCGGTCCGGATTCGCATTGGAAAAGGGGCAGACAGGTGGTTTGAACTCTAGTCCGTGACAGTCCCGTCACGCAAGACCCTGGGCTACTTTCAGTTGCACTTATGTCCATGTCTGAAACTGGTACATGAATGTGTACATTAGTTAATAGATGGAAGGCAGGTTTTTGTGCTTCACGCCGGCCAAGGCTGTGGTGGGCAGCATTCCAGTTGCAACGGGTACCATGTCTTAGTAAACAGCCCGCACAAGGGTTATCGCCTAGACTACCAGTGGTGACCAAGAGCGCTTTGGTTGACGAGTCCCAATGTTGACGCTCGGTGTAGGAAGGTATCGGTCAGAGTAATTTGTGGTAGATTTGTCTTCCCAAGTGCCAAGCTTCCGTCGATTGGACCCTGCCAAGAGAGGAAAGTAAGCTGAGCATTTCTCCAATTGCTCTTTACTTCAACGAGATCCGACGATCACATTCGTCTCTACATTTCAACATCCCGTTGGTGAGCAATGAGCCGCATTGAGTCAATATCCTGCGTCCGAACGTCTCACGATGGCCTCAGAGTTCATCGGCTACACGATCGTCGTTACTCTCAAGAGCCCACCGCCTGCACAGCAGGTTCGCGGCATAGTAGCTGACGTAGTCGAGCAACGACTGGTGCTGAACGATGGTGCGAATTATCACTATTCTTTTGCAATGACTGACACTTTCTAGTCTCTCTTATGTGGAATGGTCAACACCTCCCGTTATACCATATCGATTCTTCCGCCATTGCGGACCTGGAAGTTGTAGCACAGCAGCAAACTGCTTCCACAGGCTCCGAGAATGTACATCCTGCGCATCAGCAGACACAGGACTATGCATTGCGTGAGAAGCCCACTTTGGAGTCATTCGTTGACCCTGCCATTTTGAGCTTCACCAAGCCTCATATCGATACTCGGAAAGTCTCTGCGGACAGCCACCGAACTCAATATCCGCAACCAGACACTGTATCTCCTGTGATGATTGCGGATAGCATCAAGCAAAGTCCCGTCAGCGTCAGCCATCGCGAAAACAGCTTTCAATCCACACGAGCTGCGTTGTCAAGTGCTACTGCTGCGTTGCCCGCAGCCAAATTGCAGAAGCCAAGGAATGGAAGAGACTCTACAGCAACAGCGACACTGACGAAACCTTTTGATCACATGGCTCTGAACGAAGAAAATCCCAATCTGACCGGAACCGCGGCGCAGGTAATCTCTTCCACGCGGGGCACTGGAAGAAAGAACAGGCGCGGAGCAACAAGAAGAGCCAAGGATACCGCTTCACATGTCACGCCAGGTACAAGTGACCTCAAAGATGTGGAAAGTCCGCAGACGGTGGTGAAGAGACCGCCCGGGAAAGGCAGGGGTTGGCGGCAAACACCACTTGTTGAGGAAGCACCCCTTCCAAAATCTGACATCAAGGCGAGACGGCCAAAACATCAGTCTCGAAAGTCATTTTTGGAAGACATGAATGGCTGGGCCACGGAAGATGCAACCGATATCCAGGATCTCGGAGAATTTGACTTTGAACACAATCTATCCAAATTCGACAAACGACGTGTATTTGACGAATTACGTAAGGACGACACGACCGTTGACGATGACCGCCTGGTCAGCTTCAATCGTAAAACTAGACCGGACACAAACGGTGGGCGCAACCTTCATTATACGGAAAACGTGCTTGACATACCGGACCCAAAAGCCAATACCTGGAAGAGCGAGGCGGGCGAAACGGAAGAGGACGAGGTACTGGAAGAGCACTACAGCAGTAGTCGAGCTTCTCGCAGAGATGGCTCGCGGCGGCCACCACCATCTCGAAAGGCCACCTTGAACCCAACAAAAGCCTCAGCAACAGCCTCACCCCTCAACGGCTCTGTCTCATCCTTCCGCGCCTCTTTCCGCCTAGCCTCAACCAACAAACCCTGCACCTCTATCTCTCCTCTTCAAATGTTAGAAATTGAGCAACTATGCACCTCCGAGCTGGGTCTAACCGATGAGATTCTCACCGAAAATGCAGGGCGCGGCATCGCCGAGGCAGTCCTCACACTGCCATCAGGCCTTTCCATCAACCCGACCATCCTCTTTCTGGTAGGTAACCACAAATCTGGATCCCGAGCCATAGCGGCAGCACGCCACCTCCGGAACCGCAACATCAGAGTATCCATCTGCGTCCTCGGCGGCGAGCGAGAGAACATGCTCCTCGAGAGCTTAAAGCGCCAATTGGACATCTACCGCAAAAGCGGCGGCTGGACAGTACGCTGGGACGAATTCCAGTCCAAACTCACCTCAGATACTTCCCCAGAATTGATTGTGGACGCTCTGCTAGGCATGCACGTTACCTTCCGCGAACTCCGCACAGACGACCAGGCCATCGCATTCGAAATGATCCGCTGGGCCAACAGATCCACCATCCCCATCCTCTCGGTCGATGTACCGTCCGGCCTACATGCTTCGAGCGGGGAAGTCACCCTCGTGGACTCCTCCCCGCTGATCATTCATGCTGCGTCCATAGCGTGTCTGGGTGCACCCAAGAGCGGATTACTCGCCGCCTTGGGAACCGGCGAGGGTCGCAGCCATGATTGGAGCCTCGGTGTCGTGGATATTGGGATCAGTAATGTGGCGTGGAGGAAATATGGGACGAGGAGGAGGCATGGGGTTGATTTTGGGAGGGAATGGATAGTTGATCTGAAATTTCTGGGTGCTGGTGCTGGTGGGTTTGATGGAATTTGAGCATTTGGGCGGCGTGCTTCGAATGGTTTTCAGGGACTGAGTAGGCTGGACAGGCGGGTAGGCTTTTGATTGGGCAAATTTTTGATCACATTTCTTATCTGCAGCGTTTGAGCGAGCGAGCAAGCACAATGGCGCGGGCTGGGGGGAATATCTGCTGGGTGCGTCAATGGGGCTCAGAATCTGTCATGCATCATACATATCATCGAGGGAGAAAGGATCATTGATCTAAGTGACGGCGTTGTGCTTCCGAGGGTAGAGAGCACCCGGGTGAGAGCTGAGCCAGAAGTCGACTGATACCATACCATATTAATCAAATCAAGTGAGTTGCATGATGGTGAAGAATTTGGAGTACTACTTGTGTTGTTCCTCTACTTATCTTCCCGAGAGTGTGTACAGACAGCTATGTTGGGTTTGCTAGTCTTTACTGTAAACATGGCCTTCCATGATGGCGCCAAACATAGATATACCTTCTATTCCGACAAGGAACGCAGACAGCATCCTTCTATATGTGGTGTGCCCCGTCCGAACGGTGAACATGACGGGGCCGAATCATCCGAAAAAGGAGACAGGCGCATTCATGCTGTGCAGTGTGTCCATTGTCGACCTCGAACATGAACCACATGAAACCGACACCATGCCAGAGACAACAAAGATCCAGGTGCTGAAGACTGACTCCCAAATCATGCAAATCCCTGCATCAACCTCTCTACTTCCTCGTCGTCATCGCCATATTCATCGTCACCGTCCACAAACTCATTCTCATAGTCTTGCGCAGAAATACCCTGCCCCTTCTCACCCCTCTTCCCCAACACATGCGCAATGCTAACCAGATTATCATAAAAGGACACCACCTTGGGATGCACCATTACTTTCTTTGCATCGAACCTCGTAACCTGCAACCCTTGTTGAGTGGTGGCACGGCTCAACGCAACGTACGCTTGACCCTTCTCAAAGACCCTCCCCAGATCGACCTTGACGCGCTCTAGAGTCTGTCCCTGCGCTTTGTGGATGGAGAGGGCCCACGAGAGAATGAGAGGGATCTGTGAGCGTTTGGCTACAACTTCGCCGTTGGGAAGTTCGGATTTCCATTCTTCGGGCTGAACGATGATTTCCCGGGCTGAACCATCGGGTAGCTGGAAGCATACTACAGGCAACAACCTGCCTCGGCTTGCAGTGCCATTTTTGTAGACAGCGGCATGAATCTTCTCACGCATTTTGCGGTACTTGGTGTCATCCGGCGTGTCGCGGTATGCAGCATCAAATTCTCCTTCGTGCTCTTTAGAATATGCGTACATTTCGTTGTCCGAGAACCTTACGACTTTTCCTAAAGAGCCGTTGACTAGATTTTGGTCGAGGTTCTTGATCAGCATCACTTGGGCTCCCTTTTTGAGTTGCAGCTCTTTGGGCGCCATGAAATATTTTAGGATTCGTTCGCGTACGACAAGGTCTATCGCACCACTGTCTTCAGCGGTATACGTCAAGGTTTCGCCAGAGAGCCTTTTCATCTTGTTGTTGTTCGCGTAATCGACTTCGGCACGTGTGGGGAACCTGGCCAATCGTCAGTACCATGAAATAAAAGGTTTTGCATAAAGCGAAGCCTTACAATTCAGTGGCGTCAAGATCATCTGTGAAGTTGAGAGGTCTCGAGAGGCTCTGGAAGGCTCTGATCGAAGCCGGTTTCAGTCGCCCAAGTCTCATCTCGTTGAGCATGTCCGCAAACGTGGCGTCCTTTTGACGGAAGACGTGTGTAAGGAGGATAGTGTGTTCAATACAGGTATTCCACGTGGCTGCGTCGAAAGAAAACTTTGCGGCACGATCTTTCTCCGGTACAGGAGGTAATTGGAAGAAGTCACCAGTGACAACCAGCTGAATTCCACCAAATGGCGAGCCGTTATTCCGTATGATTCGAGCCACCTGTTCAAGCTTGTCAAAGAGATCACCGTCAATCATAGAGATTTCATCAATAATCAAGACTCTCGTTCGACTCCATCTTTGTCTCGTTTTCGGATTCCTTCGAATCTTCTTGAGTAACTCCGTGGCCGGTTCCTTGCCAAGGCCAATGCCGGCAAAGCTGTGCAGAGTAGATCCATCAATATTAACAGCGGCCAGTCCCGTAGAAGCTGTTACAGCGACTCGATCCGGCTCCTTGGTGTATTTCTGACGTAGCTTGCTAATGATTGACCTCATTAAAACGGATTTGCCAGTACCGGCTGAGCCGGTGAAGAAAATGCTCTTCCCTTCATCCACAACAGCAGTCATAATCCCCTTTTGCTCCTCACTCAAGAAGATCTTTGGCAATGCACTCGTGGTTGATGTCTTCACACCAACCCCTTCGCCCTGCTTCGATCCGGTAGAACGAGATTTATTGATCTTCCGTAATTCTTTTTGTTCGTCTTTCATCACGGAAGCAGTCTTGTTCCAGGGATACGGTGATGCGCTTGACTTGTTCGGAGGAAGCGGAGTGAATGCTTTGTCGTCTCCCCCTTTGTCGAGCCAAGGGACAGTTCTTCGCTTGCTCGGTCTGGTGGGTGGAGGCTGGTAATGTCCAGGCGGCGACGATGACCATGGAACAGGAGCACTGCTGGGAGGGGGACGATGTGAATTTGTTGGCTGAGGAGGCAGAAGCGGATAGCTTATCTCGGACGTGGCTTTTGAGAGAGACGGATACCTGACTTCGGAAGAGCCATTGACAGTCAAATCAATAGCCGCATCATCATCGAAATCATTTTCATTAAAGAATTGGGTTGAGCCATGCAGAGCTCCCAGGCTGCTCGTATTGCTCATTGTTCTTCCGAATTTCCGCTTGGTCGAGCCAGTAGAGTGTTGTGCATTAGGAGAAGGTCTTGTCTGGAGAGGCTGCTGCATGTTCCTGGCCGGTGCTGGAGCAGGTACAGCAGAGTATTGTCTCACAGCTTTGCTCAGCATGTTGCTCGATTGGAACGTGGACGGACAACTCAAAGAGACATTGCTAGTCGACACGAAGGCAATTCGCCTGAGGACGAGCATACAATGGTTTGGACAGAGGTGATTACAAGCCTGTGCTTATCGATGAAGTTATTCTCATACGCGATCTGGCAGGCGCGTGTCGTTTGGCATTAGTTACTTGTATTATTTACAAGCTAAGACAGCACTCTTGTACCTATGCAGTTAGCGTCATGTTTTATGCAGAACCGCAGCTCAGAAAACACCTCAAGTAAAAGCATATCATGAGGCTCCTATTTGGATGCAAGACACTGACTGAGCAAGATCGCAATTACCTTCCCTTCCAACACAAGCCTCACACGGGGAAACCTCTTTTGCCTTTGGACACTGCAGGTCTGTCATTTCGCCTCCACGTCACCAACCCATCGCACAATTTCTACAAGCCAGACTGTTGTAGGTCCTCCTCGGCGGCTTACTCAGCATAGTGTGAGGGTGCGAATTGTGCGCCTTGGTATGGCTAATTAAGAAGCAAGATAGGAGGGTAGATTTCGCCGTATCGTTGGTCCGACGAGATTTTAGGACATCAAGGCCGCGCTGAGAGAACATTCGAAAGATATCTCTACATTGTCATGAATAAGTGTTGTCTTCTCTTCTCCCTCCCACTATCTCCGGCTCTATTTGTAGGATATAGACTATATACACACATCTCCGCCTGCTGGAGAGATGTCATGCTCAATCTACTATTCCTCGTCCTAGCTTGCAAGAGCCACATCTATCTCTTCTTACTTATATTCAGAAGATTAGGTTTATCTTACAATAACCTCACTCATTCATAAAACTATTTATCTTGCAACTTTAAGAAGTCTATAGAGATCAGGCGGGCAGTAGACGATCTTCGATATATATATAGACATCAATAGATATAGATGCGGGATATCAGAATTTATGAGTATGCGGATAGCATATGAAAGGTATGCGAAGAGCGTGTGTAGCGAATATACAATGACGGCCCCTTGTGTGTACATCATCTGCAGCCAGCTGTGTATATGTGCGCCAAGGCCTAGCCTTGGCGTCTTGGCGTGCCCTGACCATTTTTGATGTTCGTTGTGTAGCCAAAAATCTTTTTTGGTGCTCTTTCTACCAAGGCTGTAGCAGAATTTCGACACTAAATCGCGGGAACGCTATTCTCATTAAGGAAGGATATCATTTCAGGGACACAAGAGATAACGTGGCGAACGCAATCGCTCGTCCTGTATGGCACCACAAGGGCTAAGATTCTTTCGCCGAACTTGAAGGTCTGACTTCCAGCAATGTATTATCAGATGCTCATTCATTCATTGAATGAGTCGGTAAAATGTTCCACGATTCATGCGCAGCAGTAGCGTAACAGCTGCTCGTAAAGTTGCAGTCCAATTTGCTAGTTGACTGAGTGAGAATTACAAAAGACCATGCAAGATGTCATTAATAAACCAACTCAGGTGTAGTTGAGTGAGAATTACAAAAGACCATGCAAGATGTCATTAATAAACCAACTCAGGTGTAGTTGAG